>Ga0302324_100002274_pt1 | contig 44893 bp, 34 predicted proteins | sample Palsa_T0_1_FD_201949 | JGI IMG/M metagenome (GOLD analysis project Ga0302324, IMG submission 201949) | Peat permafrost microbial communities from Stordalen Mire near Abisko, Sweden - Palsa_T0_1 | ecosystem: Environmental > Terrestrial > Soil > Palsa > Peat permafrost | place: Sweden: Abisko... | reverse complement strand
ACCCCTCCGGACGCACTCGCCGCTATTTTAAAGAAGTGTTCTCCGTCGAAGATCCCCGGGAACAAAAGATGCCCGAGCCAGCGCAACTCGCTATTCGGTTGTGCCAGCAAAACAGTGGGGCGAAAGGTCATGGCCCGACCGCCGACCGGTTGAATCGACACGGTACGCCGCCGGCCCGTTTCAATATCCCCGCTGATGGAACGAATGAACGGATTCCAGCTGGGATAGGCGACGAAGTTCGTCAGAATGGACCACACTCGCTCAGGAGTGGCGCCAATATCAATTTCCGATAGGATTTCATGCATGGCTAGCTTTTTATCGGTTTGGACATTGCCGGAAGTGCGCTGAAGGTATGGCGCCGGTAAGAACGACAAGGCGGAGAAACGGTTAAATGATGCGCTTTGTGCCCTCCAAGTGCAAAAATAGGGCAATCCATCTTGCTTTGGCCGCTCCATTCCGCCCCATCGCTCCGCTCGCGCGCGTCCGATGTTTGTAGTTGGGTATGAGCGGCGGGTGTGGGGACATCGCCGCACCTTCAACACCGCTACCGAAGTGAACACCGCCCTCTTGGTTCATACTCCATTGACACAGATCTTAAGTCGGCCTGGACCTAACGACCATCGAGGCGCCGTGGACAGGGAGCGCTAATCAATGAGCGTACACAATGAATTGCCAGGGGAACCCGCTATTTCAGGGGCGTCCTTAGGTGCGGTGCTTCGAACTACTTTGCGTCATCACGGAGTCCAGGCCACCGCCGCGCTGTGGGTGGTTGGATATCTCGTGGTGCTCTGGCTTGCGGACGGATCGCTTCCTTTCGATCGCCCGGCGGTCGCTAAACTACCTTTCGCATTGCAGTTGGCGGCCCCGAGCATCACATTAATCGAGATCTTCTTGCTAATGGGATTGGTCTTCCTGCTCACTCGCCGGCGTGCCGTTCCCGACGTGACTAGCCGCGCACCTCAGCGCCCAACTGCCTTGCGAGAAACGCTTCTGCTGATCGGCTATGCGGCTCTAGGCCAGCTGGGCGGTTGGATCCTGGGTCCGGCGCTCGGCTACCGACCGTTTAGCTTCCACATTGCTGGCACGGTCTTTGGCTGCACTGTGGCGCCTCAGCGCGGCGAGATGTGGACATGGGCACTGTACAATTTCGTGGTGTTCGCACTCCTGCCTTATGGCTATTTCAGGCGCCGCTACACGAATACCGAGCTGAATCTGCGCTCGAGCGATCGGAAAGGTGATGCTCTGTTGATTGTTACAGTGGTCATTGTCGAATCCGTGTTCGAACTGATGGCCTTCGACAAAACCATTTTCCATCTGAGCGCGCATCAAGTGCTGCTCGGTGCGCCCCTGACATTGCTGATCTTTTTCGTCGGAACAGTATTGCCGACGATGGTACTGATTTACGCAATTTTACTGCCTCGCTACCTCAAGCTGACGGGCTCCGCGATTAGCGCGGTGCTGCTCGGTGGTCTGACGTATGCCGCGATGCATATCGTCGAAGGATGGTCGACGTTTGATTCTCCGCGGAATGCAACCCTTTCACTAATCTTCGTAGTGCTTCAATATTTTGGACCCGGAATGTTCAAGAGCGTGCTGACGCTGCGTACCGGTAATGCCTGGGTACATGCGCTGAGCTACCACATCATTGCTCCGCACGTCATCGTTGATACGCCGCTCGTGGTTAAGACCTTCGGCATCCTGCCATGATCTTGTTCGACACGCATATTCCGCTCGTTCAGTTCAGGGGTTCCATCAGTCATTGGCTAAATCTGCGCTTAGCCCACCGGTTACGGTGCGGCAAACGGTTTACCGCGTACTGTCGAATAAGTCGTGTCGAGGACCGCGAGGCTATCAATGTTTGCCACTTCCCCAACCGCGATCGGATCGACGAGATAGAGTACGCGATGTGCGGTATTGTTAAACGCCGGCCACGGTGTCAGGCCCGCACCGTTTGGATCACCTGACTTCGCGAAATTAGTCCAGTAGCTGGACATTTGCGCCGCCAGCTACCTCTGGGGGCGGCGCTATTTGCTCAAGGTCATCGAGGCCGATGCAGCCGCAACAGTCACGCTGACGCATCGGCACATCGTTTTGACGGTGCGACCGGGCGCGGAGCGGGCCGCTAAGCAAGCTCTAATTGCGCGCTGGTACCGGCAGCAGGTCCACTTAGCCATGTTTGAACTGCTGCCGACGTGGCAGTCGAGGCTGCGCGTTAAGCCGGACGGCATATTCGTCCGGCACATGAAAACAAAATGGGGAAGCTGCAATCCGCGGCGGCGATTTATTCACCTCAATACCGAGCTGGCGAAGAAGCCGAGGGAATGTCTGGAGTACATTGTGGTGCACGAGCTGACACATCTTCGAGTACCCAAGCACGGCGAGCAGTTCATTTCATTGATGAACCGACATCTTCCAAACTGGCGGATGAGTCGGGCCGCGTTAAATGAGCTGCCGGTAAGGCATGAAGAGTGGGCTTGTTGAGGCCAAATTCGTGGAAGCGCCATGTTGAATCTTCCTTTTCCGCCGAGAGGCGATGCTCCTTAGTGGAGCTTTCGGCATCTATCGGCTCCAAGCAACATTTTTTGTCGGTCGATCTGACGGTAAAATTGGAACGTCCCAGCGCGAGAGCCTGCATTTTCAGGTACTTGCAGGTGTTGGAGACAATTGAGTGGGACATTTCGCGGTCCGCCAAGCGTGACATGGCAATTCTGCGGCTCGGGTCATTGCAAGCAATCACGTCGGAGGTAATTTAACGCCCTAAAGATCGAAATGGATTTAATCTTCATGGCGAACGCCCTCAACGGGATCGGCGATGATCAGGATCTGAGAGCTGCCCTTGGGTGGTTCCACGAAATTGATCCCACGTCTGGTGGCTTAGCTAAGAGGATCATCTCGGCACAAGAGTTCTTTCGCGCGCATGCAGCTGAACGGGAACTCCAGTGGCCCGAGCCGACCGATTTGCTGATGAAGTCGGACCTGATTGCATCCTACCTCGCACAGGCGGACGCGTTTCTGCAGGAACCGCGTAGCTACGATCTCACCCTTGCAGCGCACATCGTGCCCTTCATCAAGCACATCGGCATGGGGTTGAAAGTGCTTCGACGGATGCCCGGCGTAGTGGATCGGGCTCGTCGATTGCTCAATCCCAAGCAAGAACACCCCGACGGCGCGCTGTACGAGTTGATAGCGGCGATCCGTTATGCGCACGAAGAATTTGAAGTCGAGTTCGTCCCGGAATCCGCCTGTCGCTCCGCTGATCTTCGGGTGGGACCCCCCGATAGCACGAAGGACCTGTACATCGAGTGCAAGCGGCTGAGGCCGAGCGATTACGAACTCCGCGAGAAGGCTAGCATTAAGGCACTGTTTGCACCCTTGGCCAGACTAATACATGAGCGCCGTTTGAGCGTTTTTGTCGACGTCCAATTTGTGGCGGAGCTAACAAAGGTTCCGCGAACATACTTAGCAGATCGGGTCGCAAGCGCAGCGCAAGCTCCGCTTCAACTCCTTAACGGATATCCTTGGCGGGATAGGTATGCAGAGGGGGTCGTGCGTCAGACGCACATCGCGCACGTGCGCGCCGACACGGACGAACACGGTCCTTTGATCGTGGGACCGAAGATGTGGAGACTATTGACCGGTGAAGTACTCCAATCTGGGTCGTATCACGTCGCGCTACAAGCCAAGTCCGACGACCGCGACCCTCGCTACGTCGACGACGTTCTCTACGCTTCAGTGCTCAGTTGGCAATGCCTCGCGCCGGAGTCGATTGACGCACGGGCACGTCACATCTCCTCATTGCTGGCACGCATCGATCGGCAACTTGAAATGGCGCCGATGGGAATTGCGCACATCGGAATGTACGCCGAGCGCGATACGGTATCCGCGGATCTCAGACGCGCAAGGAATATTGCGGCCGTGCGTCGATTTCGTGCCAATTCGAAATTGACGGACGTATATCTTCACTACTACCTGCCCCGCATCTCAGAAAACCATTCGTGGACGATAGATGAGACGGCCGACTCGAGTAGTCGGTTGGACGCGCCGCTATTGGACGACCCGCGTCTGCTATTTCACGGGGATTCTATGTTGGACACTGACGTCGCTGCATGGCACTTGCAGTTTCCGCCAGCCGTTTCGTGATCGCGTGCAGAATTGCGGGGGAATTCGGGATGTTTTGCTGCGTGCAAACTCGCCCCCAAGTTCGCCCCCGAACGGCTACGATTCTCGCCCCCGGACCCAACTGCGTAATGAAAAACCTATGAAAATCAATGGTCGGGGTGACAGGATTTGAACCTGCGACTCCTACGTCCCGAACGTAGTGCTCTACCAGGCTGAGCTACACCCCGAAATCGGCGCGTTCAGTGCTTGCGGGCCACGGCGAACTTCGCAAGTTCGCTCAAACCTTCTTTGAAACTGGATTCGGGAAGGGGTGCCAGGGCGGCAAGCGCCTGATCCACCTCGCTTTGTGCGAGGCGCGCAGTGTACGCAAGGCCCCCGAGGCTTGCAACGGCCCGCGTGATCTCCTTGAGGTGATCGAGGCCGCCTTCCTCGATGGCTTCTCGGATCATTTGGCGCTGGGCGTCGTTTCCATGCTGCAGTGCAAAAATAAGCGGCAGTGTGGGCTTGCCCTCGGCGAGATCGTCCCCTAAGTGTTTGCCGAGGGAGGACTCGTCGGCCTCGTAATCGAGCGCATCGTCCACGAGCTGGAAGGCGGTGCCGATGTGCTTACCGAAGCGCGCGAGCGACTCTTCCATGATCGGGGTCGCATTGCTCAGCACTGCGCCGACCTGTGCTCCGGCCTGGAACAGCCGCGCGGTCTTGCGATTGATGACGTCGAGGTAACGTGCCTCGCTCGTGCGGGAATCGTGCGCGTTCATGAGCTGCAGGACTTCACCCTCGGCGATCGCGTTGGTGGCATCCGCCATGATGTCCATGATCGACATGCGGCCCAGGCGCACCATCATCTGAAAAGCGCGGGAATACAGGAAATCGCCTACCAGCACGCTTGTGGCATTGCCGAATTCCTCGTTCGCCGTTTTGTGGCCGCGCCGGAGCGATGAGCCGTCGACGACGTCGTCATGGAGGAGCGTGGCGGTATGAATGAACTCGATGAAGGCCGCGGCGTCTATGTGTTCCTCGCCCTGATGTCCGCAGGAGCGGGCGGCCAGGAGGACGAGGAGGGGGCGCAAGCGCTTTCCGCCCGCATAAATGATGTAGTCGGCGACCCGATTGACGAGGGCAACCTGGCTATATAGACGATGTTTGACGACCCTATCGACGGCCTCAAAATCGGCGGCTACGAGCTCACGAATCTGTTCTAGTGTCATGCATCGCCCAAGGCTAACGCAACATGGTACATAAGAACCCGACGCGTAGGGTGGCGCAACAAAGGCGCGCTCGGCCCCCTTTTGGGGGACTCCCGCCCCCAAATTTGACCGATTGGGCCCTCCGCCGTACAATTCTCGGCTCTTTTGCGGGCCCTAACAGCTCGCCTAGTCTGGAGCTCAACCATGTATGCCGTGATTGCCACGGGCGGTAAACAGTACCGCGTCCAAGAAGGCGCCGTGCTTCGTATCGAGAAGCTCGATGCGGAAGCGGGCGCGAGCGTCGAGTTCGGCCAGGTGCTGCTCGTCGGTGCGGGCTCGAGCGTCACGTTGGGTACGCCGTTCATCGGCAGCGCCAAAGTGGTCGCCACGGTGCAGAGCCATGGCAAGGGCGACAAAGTGCGGATCGTCAAATTCCGCCGCCGCAAGCACTACAAGCGCGAGGGTACGCACCGGCAGCCCTACACCGAAGTGAAGATCACGCAGATCGTCGCCTAAGGTTCGACGAGGAGAACGCAGAGATGGCACACAAAAAAGCGGGCGGCAGCACTCGAAACGGCCGCGATTCACACTCCAAGCGATTGGGCGTCAAGAAGTTCGGCGGCGAGGACGTGCTTGCGGGCAACATCCTCATCCGTCAGCGCGGTACCGTCTATCGCGCCGGCGTCAATGTCGGCATGGGCACCGATCACACGCTGTTCGCCACCTCCAACGGCATCGTTGAGTTTCGGGTCAAGGGCCCGGAGCAACGCACCTACGTCAACGTCGTCTCGAAATAAGCCTCGGCGGGCGCATGCTCGCTGTCGCTAAAAAGGGGGAGCCAGGCCAACCTGCTCCCCCTTTTCAATTGTAGCCCCTCATGAAATTCATCGACGAAGCCACAGTCAGGGTGCAGGCCGGTAACGGCGGTCGCGGCTGCGCCAGCTTCCGGCGCGAGAAATTCGTGCCTTTCGGCGGCCCCGACGGCGGTGATGGGGGCCTTGGCGGGAGCGTCTACCTCAAGGCCGTCGAGGGAATGAACACGCTCGCGGATTACCGCATTTCGCGCATTTTCAAGGGACAGAACGGCGAGAGTGGCAGCGGCAACGATTGTACCGGGCACGGCGGCGATGACGTGTACGTGCCGGTGCCGGTGGGCACGGTGATCACCGATGTTGCCACCGGCGAGCAGCTCGGCGACCTCATGGCCGATGGCGACACATTGCTGGTGGCGCGGGGCGGGAAGGGCGGCTGGGGCAATACCCGCTTCAAGTCAAGTACCAACCGCACGCCGCGCAAGTTTGGACCCGGTCTGCCGGGCGAGAAGCGCGAGCTCGCCCTCGAGCTCAAGCTGATCGCCGACGTGGGGCTGCTCGGGCTCCCGAACGCGGGCAAGTCCACCTTGATTCGGGCGGTCTCCGCCGCGCGTCCCAAGGTGGCTGACTATCCGTTCACGACCTTGTACCCGAACCTGGGAGTCGTCAGTGCGGGTTCCGGCCGCAGCTTCCTCATGGCAGACATTCCGGGCCTTATCGAGGGCGCCGCCGAGGGAGCCGGCCTCGGCATCCGCTTCCTCAAGCATCTGCAGCGCACCCGGGTGCTCCTGCATCTCGTCGATATCGCGCCTCCGGACCCGGATGCAGATCCTGTGAAGGGTGCGCGCAGCATCATCGCGGAGCTCAAGAAATTCGCGGTGGATCTTGCGGCCAAGGAGCGCTGGCTGGTCATCAACAAGATCGATTTGCTCGAGCCGCAAGAGGCAAAGCGCCGTGCGGCGGACCTCGTGCGCAGGCTCCGCTGGAAGGGGCCGGTGTGGCTGATCTCGGGAGCGACCGGTGCCGGCACCACGGAGCTCAAGCAGGCGCTCATGAGCTACCTGGAAGAGCACCCGCGCGAGCCGGCAACCGCGGACGGGGAGTCGGAAAGCGCCTAGCGGCTATTTGGCGAGTGCGCGCACCTGCTTGGTCAGGCGGCTCTTGTGCCGAGCGGCCTTGTTGCGGTGAATGATGCCCTTATTGACCATGCTGTCGATGATCGGAGTCGCCGAGGCAAGCGCCGCGGCTGCATCGGACTGATTGCCGGCTTTGAGCGCGAGGGTGGCCTTACGGATGGCGCTGCGCAGCTGCGAGGTCAAGGCATCGTTGCGGGCGCGATGCGCGGTCGACTGTCGGGCAGCTTTTTCAGCAGATTTAGTATTCGCCAAGCGTGAACTCCTACAGGGATCTCGAGGTGTACAGGCCCCGAAAAGAGCCGCGTATTTTCCGGTTCAGGCCCTTGGTTGTCAAATACGGCGGGCCGGGTCGGGCGGTTTGCGTATAATTTGACGCTTTAGCCATGGAACTAGTACGCGGTCTGCACAACATAGCCAGAGCTGCCCGCGGCTGCGTGCTCACCGTGGGCAATTTCGACGGCGTCCACCTGGGGCATCAGCAGATGATCCGCGCCGTGAAGGAGCGCGCGGCGGAGCTCAATCTGCCGGCGGCGGTCCTCGTGTTCGAACCGAGCTCGAAGGAGTTCATCGATCCGGACGGCGCTCCCGCACGCTTGACGCGCTGGCGCGAGAAATTCACGGCACTGAAGGCCGCCGGGGTCGATCGGCTGGTGACGCTGCGCTTCAACGACTGCATGCGTGCGATGAGCCCGCAGGCGTTCGTCCATGAGCTCATGGTCGAGGCATTGGGGGCCCGCTACGTGGTGGTTGGCCACGACTTTCGATATGGCAGCAAGGCTTGCGGCACGATCGAGAGTCTGCGCGAAGCCGGGCGAGCACGGGGCTTTGGCGTCGAGGAGATCGCTCCGTTCGTCATCGACGGCGTGCGCGTGAGCAGCACCGCGGTGCGCGAACGGCTGGAGGAGGGGGATTTCCCGGGCGCGGCGCGCTTGTTGGGACGCCCCTATCGCATGCAGGGGCACGTCGCGCACGGTCGGCGGCTTGGCCGGGAGCTCGGATTTCCGACGGCGAATCTGCACCTCATGCGGCGCAAGTCGCCGGTCTGGGGCATCTCGGCCGTGAGGGTGTTCGGCATCGCCTCCTCGCCCGTGGCCGGTGTGGCGAGTCTCGGCACGCGACCTACGGTGGACGGTACCGAGCCGCTGCTCGAGGTGCATGTGTTCGATTTCGCCGGCGATTTGTATGGGCGATTGATCGAGGTCGAGTTCGTCGCGAAACTGCGCGATGAGGCGAAGTTCGTTTCGCTCGATGCCCTGGTCGAGCAGATGCAGGTCGATGCGGCGCAGGCCCGCGAGCTTTTGTCGAGGATGAATGGTGACTGATTACAAACACACGATCAACTTGCCGCAGACCGGGTTCCCGATGAAGGCGGATCTCGCGAAACGCGAGCCCGCCCTGCTCGAGGCGTGGGAGCGCACGGACCTGTACGGCAAGATCCGCAGCGTCACCAAAGGCCGCCCCGGCTACGTCCTCACGGACGGGCCCCCCTATGCAAACGGCGCGATCCATCTGGGCCACGCGGTCAACAAGATTCTGAAGGACATCATCGTCAAGTCACGCACGCTCGACGGGTACGATGCCCCGTACGTACCCGGCTGGGACTGCCACGGGCTGCCGATCGAGATGCAGGTCGAGAAGACCCACGGGCGCGTGGGGCAGAAGATCGACGCCAAAGCCTTTCGCGCCGCCTGCCGCGACTACGCCTACAAGCAGGTCGACGCGCAGCGCAAGGACTTCAAGCGCTTAGGGGTCCTGGGTGATTGGGAACACCCCTACCTCACCATGGATCCTCGCTTCGAGGCCGAGCAGCTGCGCGCCTTCGCGATGATCATCAAGAATGGGCACGTCTACAAAGGCTACAAGCCGGTGCACTGGTGCTTGAACTGCCGCTCCGCGCTCGCGGAGGCAGAGGTCGAGTACGAGGACATCACCTCGCCGAGCATCTATGTGCGCTTCGAGGTTTTCGACCGTGCGGATCTGGCCGCGCGTCTCGGCATGCCCAGCGACCCGGCCGACCTCGACGTTCCCACCTCGGTCGCCATCTGGACCACGACGCCCTGGACCTTGCCCGCCAATCAAGCCGTAGCAGTCCATCCGCAGATCGACTATGCGCTGGTGGAGTTCGACCTCGGCGACGGACGCGAGCGCTTGATCGTCGCGAATGAGCGCGTCGAGCCCTTGATGCAGACGCTCGGTGTCGGCACGTGGACGACGCTCGCCGAAGTCAAGGGCGAGGTGCTCGAGCATTTGCGGCTGCGGCATCCGTTCTACGAACGGGTGGTGCCGGTAGTGCTGGGTGATCACGTCACGCTCGATGCCGGCACGGGCGCCGTGCACACCGCGCCCGGTCACGGCCTCGATGACTACATCGTCGGGCGGCGCTACGATCTGCCGATCGAGAATCCGGTGGGCGGCGACGGACGCTTTCTCCCCTCGACGCCTTTATTCGCGGGCGAGCAGGTGTTCGACGCGAACGCCCACGTCATCGAGGTTCTGGGCAGCAAGGGCCGGCTCCTCAAGGGCGAGCCCTACCATCACGCCTACCCGCATTGCTGGCGACACAAGACGCCGGTCATCTTTCGCGCAACGCCTCAGTGGTTCATCAGCATGGATCAGGCGGGCCTGCGCAAGGGCGCCCTCGAGGCCATCGCACACGTCGATTGGATGCCCGCCTGGGGCGAGCAGCGGATCAGCGGCATGATCGCAGGGCGTCCCGACTGGTGCGTGTCGAGGCAGCGCACCTGGGGCGTGCCGATCCCGTTGTTCGTCGACAAGGAAACGGGCGAGTTGCATCCGCGCACCCTCGAGCTCATCGAGGAGGTCGCGCAGCGCGTCGAGCGCGGCGGCATCGATGCGTGGTTCGACCTCGATGCGGCCTCGCTCCTCGGCGCGGACGCGCCGCGCTATGAGAAATCGACCGACGTCATGGATGTCTGGTTCGACTCCGGGGTCGTGCACCACGCCGTCACGCAGCTGCGGCCCGAGATCGTCGCGCCGTCGGACCTCTACCTCGAGGGCTCGGACCAGCACCGCGGCTGGTTCCACAGCTCCCTGTTGACCTCCGTCGCCATGCATGGACGAGCGCCTTACCGCGGCGTGCTCACGCACGGATTCACGGTGGATGAGAAGGGCCGCAAGATGTCGAAGTCCATCGGCAATACGCTCGTGCCGCAGAAGCTCACGAGCACGCTGGGGGCCGATGTGGTGCGGCTGTGGATCGCCGCCACCGACTATGCGAACGAGATGAGTGTCTCGGACGAAATATTGAAGCGCATGGCCGACTCCTATCGGCGCATTCGCAATACCGTGCGGTTTCTCCTCGGCAACATGCATGGCTTCGATCCGGCACAGCATGCGGTGCCCTTTCACGATCTCGTGGCCATCGATCAATGGGTCATCAGCAAGGCATTTGCGCTGCAAAACGACGTCGTGACGGCGTTTCGCAATTACGAGTTCCACAAGATCTATCAAGAGGTGCACAACTTCTGCGTGGTCGAGCTCGGAGGATTTTATCTCGACATCCTCAAGGATCGGCTCTACACGACCGGCGCCGAGAGCCGGCCGCGGCGCTCGGCGCAGACCGCGCTATTTCACCTCGCCGATGCCATGGTGCGCTGGCTTGCCCCGATCCTGAGCTTCACCGCCGAGGAGATCTGGAGCTTCATTCCGGGCGAGCGCAGCGAATCGGTGTTCTTGAACACCTGGCACTCGTTTCCCGCCGGCGCCGAGCGCGCGAGCGCCATCGACTGGCCCGCGTTCATCGCACTGAAGGCGGATGTCGCCCGGCAGCTCGAGCGCCTGCGCACGGCCGGGCGGATCGGCGCGCCGCTCGACGCCGAGGTCACGATTTATGCCCCGCCGGGGGAGGCGCAACGCTTCGGCGCACTGGGCGATGAGCTGCGCTTCTTGCTGATCACCAGTCAGGCGAAGGTGGTGACGACGGACACCCCGCCCGCCGACTCCGTGCCGAGCCACGCCGAGAACGTCTGGATCGAGGTGAAACCGAGCGCCCAGCCGAAGTGTGTGCGCTGCTGGAATCTGCGCGCGGACGTCGGCAGCGATCTGCGGCATCCGGAACTTTGTGCGCGCTGCGTCGTCAATATCGAAGGCCCGGGCGAGGAGCGTAAATTCGCATGAGCCATCCAACCAACCGCGGCCGGGCTGCCGTGTGGCTGCTGCTATCGGCGCTGGTCGTGCTCGCCGACCAGCTCTCGAAGAGCTACATTACGAGTCATTATGGCGAATTCGAGTTCACCACCGTGCTGCCGATACTCGATATCACCCGCATGCACAACGTCGGCGCGGCGTTCAGCTTTCTCGCCACGGCCTCGGGCTGGCAGCGCTGGCTGTTCATCTCGCTCGCCGTGATCGTGAGCATCGGCATCGTCGTGTGGCTGTACCGCATGCCACGCTCACAAGGGCTACTCGCGTGCGGGCTCGCCCTGGTGCTCGGCGGGGCGATGGGCAACGTCATCGACCGCATCCGCCTGGGCGCCGTGGTCGACTTCATTCATTTTCACTGGGATCGCGCATACTTTCCGGCGTTCAACATCGCCGATTCCGCGATCACGGTCGGCGCAGCATGTCTGATCCTGGATGCGATGTTGGAACCCAAACGCGCACGAGCGAAGGCGGAGACCTGATGCAAATTTTGCTAGCCAATCCACGCGGCTTCTGTGCGGGCGTCGACCGCGCCATCGACATCGTGGAACGCGCCATCGACCTGTTCGGCGCACCCATCTATGTGCGCCACGAGGTGGTGCACAACAAGTACGTCGTCGACCGGCTGCGCACCATCGGTGCCGTGTTCGTCGAGGAGCTGAATGAAGTGCCCGACGGCACGACGGTGATCTTCAGCGCACACGGCGTCTCGCGTGCCATCCAGATGGAGGCGGAGCGGCGCTCGCTCAAGGTGTTCGATGCGACCTGCCCGCTGGTGACGAAGGTGCACATGGAAGTCACCCGCTATGCGCGCGAGTCGCGCGAGGTGTTTCTCATCGGACACGCCGGGCATCCCGAGGTCGAGGGCACGATCGGTCAGTTCGACACCTCCTACGGCGGCAGCATCTATCTGGTCGAGACGGTCGAGGACGTTCAGAAGGTCAAGGTCCGTAACGCCGGTCACCTCGCGTTCGTCACGCAGACGACCCTGTCGGTGGACGACACGGCATCGATCGTCGAAGCGTTGCGCACGCGCTTTCCCGGGCTCAAAGCCCCGGTGAAGGAGGACATCTGCTACGCAACGCAGAACCGGCAGGATGCCGTGAAGGACTTGATTCCTCGCTGCGATCGGCTCGTGGTGGTCGGTTCCCAATCGAGCTCGAACTCGAACCGCTTGCGCGAGATGGCCGACAAGGCCGGCATACCCGGGTACCTGGTCGATGGGCCTGAGCATTTGCACCGCGAGTGGTTCGACGGGGCGAAAACGGTCGGCGTAACGGCCGGCGCCTCGGCGCCCGAGGTGCTGGTGCAGGGAGTCATTGCGCAGCTGCGCGAGTGGGGCGGCGAGGTCGTCGAGGAGCTCAAAGGCCGCGAGGAACACGTGATTTTCGCGCTGCCACGCTCCCTTCGAGAGGTCCACAAGCGGGTGGGCAGCCTTTCGTCGGAGAGCTCGACGGGGTAAGATGGCGCCCCCTTTTGAGTCCGTGCCGCAATAGCTCAGTTGGTAGAGCAACGCATTCGTAATGCGTGGGTCCCCAGTTCGAATCCGGGTTGCGGCACCATTTTTTACTGCAGTTGAGCAATGTTGTATGACGCCGGCGCTGATGCTGGGGTTCTGTTGCTCTGCTGATCTTGCGCCAAAAGTCCGCGCAAATAGAGCGCGTAGGCCTGCGCGTTTGGCAATTGCCGCTGCGGTGCAGATTCGTCGGCATCGATGCTGAGCTGTAATGCGCGCGCGATGCCGGCAGCGATTTCATCTTGTAACGTGAGGATATCGCCAAAGTCTCGATCGTAACTCTCAGACCACCGGTGCGCGCCGGACCGCGCATCGATCAACTGCGCTGTCACGCGTATGCGGGGGCCGGATCTCCGAACGCTACCTTCGACGACGAATGCAGCTCCTAGCCTTGCGCCGATCGTTCGCAGGTCTTCGCTCTTGCCCTTGAACTGAAAAAAAGAAGTGCGCCCGATGACGCTTAGTCCAGGAGTCTTCGCGAGCACCTCATAGCCTACCCCAAGCCGCGAAGCGACCGCTTAGCGCACACATTCACTTGACGAGAAGCACCGCGCTCTTGTGACGCTTCGCCGCCTCCGCAAGATCTTGATCGGCCGTAACTAGCGGCAAATTCTCGGCGAGCGCAGCTGCCAGATGCAGACCATCCAGGGTGCGCAGCGAGCTCTGGGTGGAAGCGACTAGTTTACGGGCACTGAGGAAATGCTCGGTGGTTAAGGCAACGCGACGGTAAAAGCCCTCCGCGACATGAATACCGAACAGGTTAAGAACAGCGCCCATCTGACGTTCCGTCAGTTCCTTGAGCCGCCGTTTTCTCGACAGCAGCGAGCAAAATTCGACCTCACTTAACAGACTGATGACTGGGTGCTTGATTTGCCGTAACGCGGCTTCGGCCGCTGCACTCAGGTATTCGGGGCAGTAGTAGGCGCCGAGGACGCTCGTGTCGATATAGGCCGTTTCACCGGGCATCGCGCTCCTCGCGCACCAATTTTGCAGCTGCGGTTCCGGCTCGGCCAATCTGCTTTCGAAACTGCGCCAGAGACGGCAGGGCTTTCAGGGTCTTGGGCGCTGCGACAAGTTTCGCGACCGGTTTTCCTTGGCGGGTGATCATGATTTCCTCGCCAGCCTCGGCTCGATCGATCAGATCGGGAAGCTCCTGGCGAGCCTGCTTGATGCCAATGTGTTTCACGACTTTACCCCAATAGGTGTACACAATGAGTGTACACCTGTGAAGCGGCTGGTCAATGGAGACGTCAGGAATGCCTCATCACTGTGGCTACTTTTGTGCCAGCGTGAGCAGCGTTTCCCCGCGTTTCCCCGACACAAATGCGATTTGGCGCTCGCAAGTTGTTGATTGATATCAGGCGCGCCACGGATCTACGAATTCGTAATGCGTGGGTCCCCAGTTCGAATCCGGGTTGCGGCACCAACCCTCTTAGAACTGGCCAATGGCCGCTTTGAGCCGGTCATTTAGGTTCCCTCGAGTCTTGACGCAGAGTCCCGCAAAGGGCGCTACCTACCGCTGAACTTATAGCTAAAGCGCAAACCAATGGTACGGGGACGACTCACCGTTATGGCTTTGTACCACTCAGTGTGGTTTGCATACAGTTCGGCCCGCGTGTCGGCGAGGTTCTCGCCGTGGACTTGCACCAGCCACGCGTCCTTTCCGAAACCGAGCGCACCATCATAAGCGGTGAAGGCTGGCAGGTCGTAAGCAATGGAGTTGTGCTGCTGGTCAAGCGAAAGCTGATCGGTCGTCGCGAGGGAATGTGACTGATGCATCGCGTTGAGCTCTGCGAATGCGTGGTAGCCGTTGAACGTTAACTCATAACGGGCGCGGAGATTAGCCTGAAGGGGGGGCGCTCCGGCGAGCGGGCTGCCGAGTGCCCCGCCCGGATTCGAGAGCTTCTGTCCGCTCGAGGTCTCTAGCGCGCTGAAGTCGATGGGTGTTCCGTCTCGCCACAGAAATGAGGTCTGCTTGACCAACTCACTGTGATTCCAGGCGGCACCCCCCTCAAAGGTGAGCCCGGTCGTGGCGCGCGCCACGACCGAGGTTTCTACGCCGCGCACCCTGTAGTTACCACCGTTGAGTATTACGCCGTAGTTGATGACACCGAGAGCGCCAACATTGATCTGTGCATTGTTCCAGTCCTCCTGATAAATCGCGCCATTCCATTGGATACGCCGGTCCCTCCACATCGTCTTCCAGCCCAACTCGTTGTTGGTGAGGTTGTCGGGCGCAAAGTCGCGCGCGGCCCAGCCGTTGTGCTCACGGGCTTGCGCTTGATTAAAAGCGGAGCCCGGTGCCAGCGGCGAATTGCCCACTGCCGCGAAAGGTGTTCGATTAAAGCCCCCCGCGCGGTAACCCTGCGACCAGGTGTAGTACAGAAGCGCATCCTCGGTGACTTTCCAGCTCAAGTTCGCGCGGCTTCTGAAACCGGAAAAGGTCCGGCGAAGGTCTTCTGCGTTGAGATTGGTGAAGTTGGAGTGATTCACACATGGATCGGGCACCGTCGAAATATTAGTGAGCTGCCGGCAACCGAAACTCCCCACGATAGAGCCAACCTCCGAGGTATCGGTGCGGAAGTAGCGCGTGCCCGCCGTCAGCGTCAACGCTTGCGGAACGAGATCGAAGTCGACGGATGCGTAGGCGGCCTTCTGTGTGTATCCGCGTGTGATGTCGCTAAGGAAGCCGTCGCCCAACGGCCGGACGTTCGGGTTGTTGGACGTAGCGGGTGCCGGTACAAGCACGGCGCCCGGCGTAGAGAAATCGACCGGGCTGCCGTTCGGCTGCGCCGTGGATCCGTTCAGCGTGTAGTAGCCAGTGGGCGGCCCAATCGGATGGAAATAAGGAAGCGCGGTGAGATAGAAAAAGTCGACCTGGTCCTGAATCTGGTAGTTTTCATAGAAGAGGCCGCCGATACCGCGGATCCGCCGATCACCGGGGGTGCTCACGCGCAGCTCATGACTTTGGTGAGTGTTGCGCTCCCGATCATGCCAGGTCGAGCTTGGGGTGAAACATTGCGCAGTCGCAGGAGTCGGACCTGGATTTGCGCACTGATAGTAGTCAATGTATGGGCCGCGTGCGTAGTTCGTGTAGTCCTGAACCTGTTCGACGTTGCGCACGAGGTAGGCACCCGCATAGACCACCTTCAGGGCGCCGACGCGGCCGCCAATCGTCAGGGCCGTATTCTCAAACTTATCCTTGTCGTACGAGGGGTTGTACAGCTGCACGCTCAAGTCGGGTTGCGGCTCACCGAGCGAATTCGTCGCCATCTCGGCAAAAACCCCGTCCGCCTCCATATACTGATAAGACTGTGCAAGTAACGCGTCCCAGTCCTCATTGAACTGGACCAGGGCCTCTACGCGCAGCCCCGTGTAGGTGACCGGATTGATATCGTTGGCCACAAGATTGAAGTTGTTGATGACGACGTTGTTGGCAGGAACTTGGCCGTCTGCGTTAGCATAGCGAATGCCGAGGTCTGTGGCGGCACGGGCAAAGGTCGCGGGGATGTTATTGATGTATCCGCCGCGCGTCTCGTTGTAGATCACCCCGCGCACGGCGAGCTTGTCGGCAATCAGCGGAATGTTCACGGTGGCGTCGACATTGCTGCTTTGGTCACCGTGCGCGGTCGTGGCGTAGCCCGCGTTCACCATGAGCTCGGTCACGTCGAGCTTGGGCTTGTTCGTGATGTAGCGCACGACGCCCGCCTGCGCGCCCGCCCCGAACAACGTGCCCTGCGGACCCTCCAAGATCTCGATGCGCTCGAGATCCGCGGCATAGATGTCAAGATTGCGGTTTGGCAGCTGCGCGGATTGCTCATCGAGGTATACCGCGACATTCGGGTAAGTAGCCGCGAAACCCGATCCCTGTATCCCCGCCGTGGATGTCCCCAGGCCACGCACATAGATGTTGTTCTGACCGGGACCCACTCCCTGCGCAGTAACGGCAGGCAGGTATTTCACGAAGTCATCAAAGGTCGTGGCGTTGAGCTTGGCGAGTGTCCCCCCGGTCAACACCTGGATCGTAATCGGTACGTTCTGGAGGTTCTCCTCGCGGCGGTTGGCGGTGACAATCACCTCTTGCAGTTCGTCTCCGTCCGGGGTCACCGGAGCCATCTCCCGCAGGGGCCCAACCATTGCGGCGAGGATGCGGATGCTGCGCGGTGTGAGGTACTCGAACTTGAGTCCGGTGCCCTGGAGGATTCGAGTAAGCGCGTCATTGGCGCCGAGTCCCGCAGAGACCGCGCGGGATCTCTGGTCGCGGAGGACACCTGACACATAGACTAGCTGCAGGCCGGTCTGGCGGGCGAACCCTTCAAGCGCCTGTGCGAGAGGCTGTGCAGGAATGTCGGCGGTGAGCGCCAGGGGTTCAAAGGCCTGGGCTAACGTCGTCGGAGCATCCAAGAGCGCCGCGGGCGTGCAGATCGAAAGCGCGCGCAGCACCCCAGTCGCCACAGTCGCCATGCCCGCTGATCGGTGACGCGATCGATCTCCCATACGCTCCCATTCGGGTATTTTTTGCGTGCCCTGACCTCAAAGCATAGCGCAGGAGCAGAGTTAGGTGTCGGGCGCAGCTACGCCCGCTCTCACCACACCCGAATCCGTGTCTCCGTCACCTCGACTCGCACACCCTTGAGGCTGCGCAGGAAGGCAATGAATGCTTCGGGATCGTCGGTAGCGAAGACGCCGCTGATTAGCAGGCTCCGTAGCGCGGGAGTTGTGATCTCAATCGGTTTCGACGTGTACCGATTGTATTCAGCCGCGACACGCTCGAGCGGTTCGTGGTCAAAGACAATTTGTCGATGCAGCCAAGCGGTGGTGCGCTGCGCGTCGACTGCGACAGGTGTGGCCGGCCCCTCTCCCGCAGTTACGCGTATCTGCTGGTCGGAGCTCAGCTGAACAAATCGTGGCGATTGATCCTGGCTCGATGGTCCGACGGCAACCCGCCCCTCGACCACCGTGACCACGGTCGAGTCATGCTCCAGACGCACATCGAATTTAGTGCCAAGATCGACGACTTCAGCCGAGCCGGCCACGACCCGAAATGCCCGATCGGGCTCGTGGGCGACTTCGAAATCTGCCTGGCCGGACGTGAGCAGAATCAGCCGTTCCGTCTTGCCGTACCGGATGGTGACCGCGCTGTCGGTATTCAAGTGCAGGATGGAGTTATCCGCCAAGCGACGATTCAGCTGTTCGCCGTGTCGCGTCTCAAAGTGCAGTGCCGTTATGCCGTCGGGCACCGACGTGTGCTCGGTGCGCTGCCTCACGTTCCAGTTCAAGAGGAAGCCAAGACTCAACACCACGCACGCCGCCATCGCCACTGCCGCCGTGAGCCAGCGGCCTGAGTGTCCGCCCCGAACAGCGTCGATCACGCGCGGCCGGAGGGTTTGGACCGCAGTGTCGTCCCCGGCCCGTGCGCGTGCCAGAATCGCCTCGAGGGCGAACTCAGGATCGGTGCAGGCTTCCTTCAGATCGCGCGCGATCGCCGACACGCCGAGAAACTCCTCGACGTGGACGGGCGAGGTCTTGAGCCACGTCGCAAGGGCCGCGGAGTCTTGCGCATCGAGTGGCCCCTCGTCGTTCGCCACGAACCACTCGCCGGCCTGTTCGGCGATCGCGGTACGGATCTTCTCTTCATTGGCGTTCATGGTTTCAACTCAGCCGCGCCATGCGGCGTCGACAATGACCTAGCGCCTGCGCCACGTACTTTTTCGCCATCTGCGGGGACACCCCGAGATGAGTCGCGATCGCCCGGTAGGAGAGTCCGTGCGTGAAGCGCAGCTCCACCGCGGCACGGCATTTCGGGCGAAGCTGCTTCAGCACGATCTCGAGCCGGGCGACTCGCTGGGTCGCGTCCAGATCCCCGTCGAATGCGGGCAGCGTCTCGAGCTGCTCATACGCCGGAGCCTCGTCGATGTCGATGCCGCTCGCCTGACGGCGGTCGAGCACCGCATGCTCCTTCACCAGATTGTTGGCCACCGTGTAGAGATAGTGAACGGGGTTGCGGATCGCCTCCTGATCGCTGATCCGCAGCATCCGCACGTATACCTCCTGCGCCAGATCTGCCGCATCGGCCTTGCTGCGGATGCGCCGCAGGAAGAACGCCTGCAGTGCTGCCCGGTGGTCCGCAAAGAGCCGCTCGACCAGTGATGGTTTCGGCTCAGCCGCAGCCATGGTGACCCATACAATTCCCTCTCATCTTGTATATGAGTCCCCCAGGTCCGAAATGGCAACCAAAATTTTCGCCGCACCTGCGCCGGCCCCCACCCCGATCGATCACGGCACCGTCATCCCAAGTTAGAGGTGTCCATTTCGCGGCGCGAGGACTCGTTGTCAATGAACTCGAACGATTGTCAGCGCTTTTATGAGGAGATTGCGATGAACAGCTTTCGATTAAACACGAAAACCCGCTTCCTTGTCGGCGTCCTCGCCTCGCTCAGCTTGGTCGCCGGGCTGGCCAGCCGCGCCGCGGAAGCCACCACCACCGTGAGCCGACAGGTCAGTGCCGCCGGCATTGATCTGAACACGCCAGAGGGCGCAAACGTGATGTACTTCCGGCTGAAAACGGCCGCGCGTGCTCTGTGCAGCACCTCGGACCCGGTCGAGAAGGCGCCGAGCTGGGTGTATCGCGCCTGCATGCAGGAGGCCTTGGCCAAGGTGGTGCGCGACGCACATCGTCCGTATCTCACCCAGGCGTTCGTCAGCGATTACGGTGGCGAGATCGCGGCGCATTTCGGCGTCGATACGTACCTCGCCAAGAAATAGCGCGAACCACAACACTCACATTCTCATTGATTTGGATCATGCGGGCGGCAAGGTCACATTAAGGGGAATGTCATGTCGCGCAAAACATGGATAACGCTCGTTTACATATCGTCGATGGTAGCGGTAGCGGCTTGCGGTGGCGGGAGTAGCACTCCGCCCGTTCCGCCGCCAACCGGGCTGGCGTACCCGACCACCTCGCTCTGGCTACAGGTGGGCGCCGACATCGGCTCGCTGAGCCCCCAGGTAAGCGGGGTGGTCACGAACTATTCCGTGAGCCCGGCCCTGCCGGCGGGTCTGTCGCTCGATGCGACGAGCGGCGTGATCACCGGCACGCCCCTGATGGCGACCAAGCAAACAACCTACCAATTGATGGCAAACAACGACGGCGGTCAATCCACATTCGCCTTGACGCTTGGTGTCGATCTGCCGCCGAGCGCGCTTAACTACGCGAACCCGGTGCAATCCACCGTCGGCACGCCCATCGCGGAGCTCAAGCCAACGCTAAATGGATCGGCCAACCAATACGACATCCTGCCCAGCTTGCCGCCCGGCCTGTCACTCGATGCCGCGACGGGAATTATTTCCGGCACGCCGACTGCGGCGAGAGTACCAACGAGCTACACGGTGACAGCCACGGATAGCAATATCGGTGTAAGCACGAATTTTGGCCTGCAGCTCACGGTGAATCCGCCACCGCCCGGAACTATCGCGACGGGCGTATTTCGGGATTCGACCGTGATCGGACTGGGTTATCGCTCCGGCTCTCACACAGGCGTGACGGACAGTCACGGCCAGTTCGCCTACGAAGTGGGCCAGAGCATCACGTTCTTCGTCGGTGGCATCAGCCTCGGTACCGCACTCACCCCCAAAGCGCTGATGACACCCCTGGACTTGGTCGCGAACGGCACTGGAACCTCGACCTACGTCGTCAACGTGGTGCGATTTCTCATGTTGCTGGATCGAGATGGCGACCCTAGCAACGGCATCGAGATTTCGCCAGCGGTGACCGCCGCAGCCGCCGGCTGGAGTCAAATTGATTTCAATTCAGGCGATCTACCGACCGTGCTTGCGCCCATCATTGCCGAGGTGAACTCGGCCGACGCGGCAATTCATACCTTGCCGGATGCCGCCACCGCGCAAGTTCATCTGCGCGATGGGTTCTATTGCGCGTCTTCCGGTGTTTTCGTCGGCGCGTATACAGGCAGCACGGCCGTCGATGAGCGTGACGTGCTATCGGCGATGATCCTTCCCGACGGCAGTGTCAACATCACGGGCCTAGCCGCCGGCACGGGCGCGTTGGATCCGAGTCTCGATTCAAGTTTCTCATCCGGTTCGCAGAGTCCAGCCACCAGCGTTCAAGGCATCCTTTCTGACCCCGACTTCCTCAGCGGAACCTATATGGCGGGAACTTCAGGAACCTTCGGCGCGGCGCGCATTGGTAATACCCCTGACGCTCGTTACCGTTTCACCGGCAACTTCGATGTCTGCAATCACGATTACTCGGGATGTGATTTCAATTTTTCGGGATTCGCCGTTCTCAACATGGACGGCGCCAACAACATCTCCGGCACCGCATACGGACGCTACGTCGGTAGATCGGGCGGTCGGAGCATTCGAACCGCAGCGATCAGCGGATCGGTATCCGGAGCAATCTTTACCGGCACGCTGGATGGACGCGCAATCTCAGGTTCCTTTGAGAGCGCGGGACTGACGATCACAGCGAGTTATGACGGCCCGAGCAGTATTCAAACCAAGCTGACGGCGAGCGGCTGCATCTTAAATTGAGGGTCAATAGACAGCGGGGTTATTCATGAGCGAGTCCTTCGCCGCTAGAGCGCGTACCTCAACCCGTGCGCTGTCGACCGAATTAGGGGTGTCCATTTCGCGGCGCGAGGACTGCTGCGCGGGTGGTGACGCGAAGCAGGATCCGGCGCGCGCTTATCCCCGGAGGAGGAGAGGTTCGATATGAAAACAACTCGGATGGCCCAATGCGCGTGTGCTGCGGCAGTGCTGGCAGCGCTTACGGCGTGCGGCGGCGGTGATTCCGGGGCGGTCGCTCCATCAGTTCCAGTGACCCCAGCCACGTACACGGTCGGCGGCACCGTCACCGGCCTTGCGGGTCCCGGCCTGGTTCTGGAAAATTCAAATTCGTTGGGCCCGGATGATCTTGCCGTCAGCAGCTCCGGCTCATTCGCGTTCGGCGTGCAACTTGGCGGGGGCGTTGGATACGACATCGGCGTCAAGACCCAACCCTTGACTCCTCCTCAGTATTGCCAGGTTGCAAACGGCTCGGGAATCATCGGAGCAGCAAATGTGACCAACGTGCAGGTCTCCTGCGGAGCGGGGTATACGGTCGGCGGCACGGTTTCGGGGCTGGTGGGCGCTGGATTGGTACTTCAAATTGAAAACACCCAGGTGCCTAACGACCCTAGCGACCCGGACTACGTAGGCAGTCCTTTGCCTGTCAATACCAACGGCGCGTTTACCCTGGATTCTGTTTATCCTGCGATGTTCTCCGGCGGGGACTTCGTAAAAATCACGAAGCAGCCTTCCTCACCGACGCAGCGCTGCCTGGCCTATAACCCTGGAATCAGTATTCAAAGCGCCAACGACACCAGCGTCTCCGTGGCATGTTCGGAATTCTCCTATGTCACCAATGCCGCCGACAATACGGTTTCCGCCTATCGGGTCGACGCGACCACCGGCGCACTTCTGACGGTGGGCGCACCCACCGCCACGGGTACGTCCCCTTACGCGGTGGTCGGTACGAACGACAGGAAGTTTGTGTATGTCGGCAATGAGGGCAGCAACGACGTTTCCGCCTTCGCGGTCAATGTTGAGACTGGCGCATTGACTGCAGTATCAGGTTCACCCTTCGCCGCGGGTACGGATCCGCGGGCACTGACCCTTTATTTCGACATCCTCTATGTCGCGAACTGGGGGTCGAACACGCTCTCTGCCTTCGCTCGCGATGCCGCCACGGGAGCCTTGACTCCACTGTCGCCGGCGACGTATGCCACGGGCCAGGGCCCGTCATCGTTGGCCGTGGATCCCACTGGCCAATTCCTCTATGTGGCGAACAACGGGGGCTCAAACGACATTTCGGCGTTCGTGATTGATCCAGTGACTAACGGCCTGACACCAATGGCCGGATCACCGTTTGCAGCGGGCGCGAACCCACTCAGCCTGGCGTTTGGGGCGGGGGGCAAGTTTCTCTACGCCGCAAATCCGGGGACGAACCCGAGCATCTCCGGCTTCACCATCGATTCATCCAGCGGTGCATTGACTCCACTCAGCGGCTCCGCCTTTCCCGCGGCTGTCAGCAGCTATATCGCCGCTGATCTCTCGGGCGCCTACCTGTATGTCACGACCGGTGCGGGTGTCGTCGGCTACGCCATTGACGCAACGACGGGATTGCTGACCGCGCTTCCGGGCTTCGCGGTCGTCGCAGGCGCCAATCCCCATTCAGTCACTCTTGATCCCACCAGCCAGTTCGTCTACGTCGCCAATAGCGGTTCAGCGAATGTTTCTGGCTTCAGATTCGACGCCTCGACAGGCGGACTCACCCCCATCACCGGCTCGCCGTTCGCCGCCGGTAACCAGCCGGACTTCGTCGCGACATTCTGAACTCGGCAGCCACCTGCGTGCAACGCCGGTACTCCGGGAAACCCGATACAGCTAAACAGCAGTTCACGTAACGACGCTGCTTTTGCTATCGTGCGCTGCTCCGGTCATAGTTGATCTTTGTGCCCGGACCTTGAACTAAAAATGCCGAGCCAACCTTGGAAGCTCCCCCGCCCAGAGGCTCTTCGATGATCATGAAACGTTTGTTGCCCGTTATCCTCCTCGCGATGGCTCCGCTGACGGCGATTCGTGCCGCGCTGCCCCGATTTCCACAGCCGTTCGGCGATCGGATCGTATTCGTCGCGAATGGCAATGTGTGGTCGATCCCGAAAAGCGGCGGCACCGCCGTGCGACTCACGAGCGCGCCGGGCCAGGACATGTTCCCGCGGGTTTCGCCGGACGGCCAGTGGATCGCTTATACCGAGGCGAGCAACGCGGGCACGGACATTTGGGTGATCCCGGCCGCGGGCGGCGCCGCGCGGCGCCTGACATTCCACCCAGCCACCGAGGCCGGCACGGGAGGGCGCCACGGGCCGGACAGCATGGTGGTTACTTGGACGCCGGATTCCAAAAATGTCGTCTATTTGTCGAAGCGCGATCAATGGAACGGCTGGATCCAAAATCTCTATCAGGTTCCGGTCGCAGGCGGGCTGCCGACGCGCATGCCGATCGATAGTGCGGTTGGCTTGGCGAGCTTCGGGCCCGACAGGCACACGATTGCCTACAACCGCATATTCCGAAATTTCCGCACCTGGAAACGCTACAACGGCGGCCTGGCGCAGCAGCTCTTCACCTACGACTTCAATACGCGTGAGCTCAAGCAGCTCACGAACTGGTCCGGCACCAATACCTCGCCCATGTGGTATGGCGATCGCATCTACTATCTCTCGGATCAGGACGCGAACCGCCGGGCCAACATTTGGGTGATGGATACGGGCACCCATCAGACGCGGGAAGTCACACACTTTACCGATTACGATATCGATTTCCCGGCGCTGGGCGGCGATGCCATCGCCTTCCAGCAGGGAGGCAAGCTCTATCGGCTGGATTTGCAGAGCGAGCACCTCGAGGAAGTTTCCTTTCTGATCCCGGACGACGGTCTGCGTACTCGCCCACGCGTGGCCGACGTCAAGAGCGAGATTCGCGAGACCGACCCGGCACAGCAGGTGGACTTCGCGCTGGCGCCGAACGGCAAGCGCACGCTGTTCTCGGCGCGCGGCGATATCTTCAGCGTACCGACTGAAAACGGCGCGACACGCAATTTGACGAGTACGCCGGGCGTCGACGAGGACCACCCCGCCTGGTCACCGGACGGCCGGACCATCGCCTACACCACCGACGCCGGCGGCAGGCAGGAAATCGCGGTTCGACCGGCGGAGGGCGGGGCGGAAAGAATCCTCACATCGTTCGCGGAGGGCTACTTTTACGGGCCGATCTTCTCCCCCGATGGGAAAACGCTGGCATTCTCGGATGGCGCCCACCGGCTGTGGATCGTCGGCACCGACGGCGCAGCGCCGAAACAAGTCGCACAGGACAAATTCGCGGAAATCCATGATCAGGCATTTTCGCCGGACGGGCGTTGGCTCGCGTTCAGCTTGACCGCCATCGGCCGAAGGCGCGACCTGGCGCTCTACGAAATTGCGACGGGCAGATTGACTCGACTCGGCGACGGCACCGAAATCGATTCGAATCCCGCCTGGTCGTCCGACGGCAAGTTTCTCTATTTCACCTCGAGCCGGCATGAGAACCCGGTGGGATCGGACATCGAGTTCGATTTCGCGATCCTCAAGTCGGCAGGAATCTACGTGATCCCTCTGGCGCGGGCCACGGCCTCGCCGGTAGCACCGAAGTCCGACGAGGGCAGCGGCGCCTCTTACGATGGCTCATCGGCGCAGCCGGACGAGGACAAGCACGATCAGGAGGCAAAGCCCGGCAAGCACGATGAGAACAAGCACCAAGAGAATAAGCGCGACGAAAAAAAGAAAACGGATGACGGCCCACCAACGCCCGTGCCCGTGGGACCGATCAAGCCGATCCGAATCGACCTCGATGGCCTGATGGCGCGCGCCGTCGTGCTGCCGATCGATGCGGCGAACATCAACCAACTGGACTTGCGTGGAGATCGCATTTTCTATCTGACGCAGCCGCTGGGACTCATCGACGGCATGCTGAGCGGCGAGAAGTCCGAGCTGCGCTTTTACGATCTCAAGACGCGCAAGTCCTCGCTGGTCACCGAGGACGTGGACAGCTATTCCTTGTCGCGTGACGGCCTGCGCGTGCTGATCCGGCACGAGAAGGACTACACCGTCCTTGCGACCAAAGAGGATGCCGCCAAGGACACCGAGACCAAGAAGCCGCTCAAACTCGATCACTTGCGCGAGCTCGTCGATCCCAGGCAAGAGTGGGCGGAAATGTTCGAGAATGGCTGGCGGCTCGAGCGCGACCTCTTTTACTCGCCGCCCATGAACGGCGTGGACTGGAAGGGCGTGCACGACCGTTATCGGACGCTCTTGCCGCTCGTCGGCTCGCGCGAGGATCTGAATTACTTGATCGGACAGGTGCTCGGGGAGATCAGCAATTCGCACACCTATGTCGGCGGCGGCGACGACGGCGACACCGCGCCGCAGGCACACAGCGCTTTGCTCGGCGCGGATTGGGCGCTCGATGCCGCTTCGGGCCGTTACCGCTTCGCGACGATCTACCCGGGCGACAACACGCGCGGCGATTATCGCAGTCCGCTGGCCCAGCCCGGTCTCAACGTCAAAACGGGCGACTATTTGCTAGCGGTCAATGGCGCCGAATTGAAGGCCCCCACCGATCCGGACAGTTTGCTGCAACTCGCCGATGCGGACACGACGGTCGAGCTCACGATTGCCGATCGCCCGGACGGCGCACGGCGTCAGGTCGTGGTAACTCCCGTTGCCAAAGAGCTGAGTCTGCGGGAGGCGGCTTGGATCGCGCACAATCGCGATATGGTCGACAAGCTCTCAGGCGGGCGCGTGGGCTATGTCTACATGTCCGATATGGAACAGCTGGGACTGCAGCAGTTCGTGCGGCAATTCTATGCGCAGCTCGGCAAACAGGCCCTGATCATGGACGACCGGTGGAACGGCGGCGGATTCATCGCGCCGTTCGCGGTCGAGCGCTTGCGGCGCATGCTCGTCACGCTCGCAACCAATCGCGAGGGCGGTATTGCGACCGAGCCGTTGGAGGTCTTGAATGGCCCCAAGGTGGCGCTGCTCAATCATTGGTCGGCTTCCGACGGCGACATTTTCCCGTATCTGTTTCACCAGTACGGTATCGGCAAGCTGGTCGGCACGCGTTCCTGGGGCGGCGTGCGCGGAATCCGCGGCAACTGGCAAATGATGGACGGCGGCTACGTGACGATTCCCGAGGACGCGCTCTACACGCTCGATAGTCAATGGGCGCTCGAGAACCATGGCGTCGACCCGGACGTCGAGGTCGAGAATCAGCCCGCCGATTTGCTCGCCGGCCACGATGCGCAGCTCGAGGCGGCGGTCGACTTGATGCTCAAGGCGATCGCCGGTAAACCCGCGGGACTTCCGCCACCGCCTCCGTGGCTGCCGGCGTATCCGCCGAATGGGATTGTGCCGCCGCAACCGTAGCGGGAGTAAAATCATGCGCACAAGCAACCTCGCTACCCGCACTCGCAGCGAATGGGAGCGCATAGCGACGCCGCTGCGTCCGGAGGGCCGTGCGTTCATCGACGGGAAGTTCGTCGCCGCGCGCGACGGCCGGGTATTCGAGAAAAGGAGCCCCATCGATGGCCGCGTGATCGCCCAGGTGGCGCGCTGCTCGCAAAGGGACGTCGACGATGCGGTTGCCGCCGCGCGCGCGGCGTTCGAGGCGGGGACGTGGCGGCGCACGGATCCCAACGAGCGCAAGCGGGTGCTGTTGCGTTTCGCCGAGTTCGTCCGCCGCGATCTCGAGTACCTTGCGATGCTCGAGACGCTCGACGTCGGCAAGCCCATCATCAATTCCGTCGACGTGGACGTGCCCAAGGCGGCGGACACGCTGGCGTATTACGCCGAGTTCGCCGACAAGCTCTACGACGAAGTCGCACCGACCGGCCCGGACGACCTCGCGCTGATTCGCCGCGAGCCGCTGGGGGTGGTGGCGGCCATCGTTCCCTGGAACTATCCGCTGATCATCACTGCCTGGAAGCTCGGCCCCGCGCTGCTCACCGGCAACTCGGTCGTGCTCAAGCCCGCCGAGCAGTCCCCGCTCACCGCCATCCGCATCGGTGAGCTCGGCGCCGAGGCAGGCTTGCCGCCGGGCGTCCTCAACGTCGTGCCCGGATTCGGCGAGGAGACGGGAAGGCCGCTCGCGCTGCATGGCGACGTCGACATGGTGAGCTTCACCGGCTCGACGGAAGTCGGCAAGCTGATGCTGCGCTACGCCGGCGAATCGAACATGAAGCGCGTGTCTCTCGAGTGCGGCGGCAAGAGTCCCCACGTGGTGCTCGCGGACGCCGATCTCGAGGCCGCCGCCGAGGCTATTGCCTGGGGGATCTACTACAACGCCGGCGAGACCTGCAACGCGGGGTCGCGGGTCATCGTGCATTCGAGCGTCAAGGACGAGCTGCTCGCGGGCATTGCGCGCGTGGCGAAGAAGATCACGCTCGGCAACCCGTTCGATCCCGCGACGCAGATGGGTGCGCTGATCGATCAGGGGCACATGCAGCGCGTGCTTGGCTACGTCGATATCGGCGTGGCGGAGGGCGCGCGCGTCGCGCTCGGCGGCAAGGCGGCCATGACCGAGACCGGCGGCTACTATGTCGAGCACACCATTCTCGACGGGGTGCGTCCGCAGATGCGGGTCTCGCGCGAGGAGATCTTCGGGCCGGTTCTCGCCGTGACCGCCTTCGGCGAGGAGTCCGAAGCGCTCATCATGGCAAACGACAGCATTTACGGTCTCGCGGCGGCGGTGTGGACCTCGAACATAAATGCTGCACATCGAATTTCCTCTGCCCTGCGGGCCGGCACCGTGTGGGTCAACAGCTTCGATCGATCCTCCGTGTCCACGCCCTTTGGGGGTTTCAAGCAATCCGGCTTCGGACGCGATCGCTCGCCGCACGCCATCGACAAGTATGTGGATCTCAAGACCATCTGGACGGCATACCAATAAAGAACTGCTCTATCGTGCCGAAACATAGCCGATTAAAAAGCAGCAGCGCCCGCCCGACGGAATCCCGGCCCACCGCTCTGGACTGGCCGACCTAGTGACGAGCCAGGTACGGACGAATGATTTCGAGCAGGCGATCCGCGGACGTACCCGGCGGAAAGAAGCCAATGTATTGGCCGTCTCGGCCCACTAGGTAGATGAAGCCAGTGTGATCAATCACCTCCACAGCCCCGCCCGGTGGCACGTATTTGGCATAGTAAGCCTTGTAGGAATCCGCCACTGCGCGAACTTGTTCTCGTGTGCCCGTGAGACCTATGAGGCGCCGATGAAATTTCGAAACATATTGGGCTAGAACGCTCGGAGTATCCCGTTCGGGATCAAGCGATACAAAGAGCGGCTGTATATTCTCGCCTGCCGTACCTAACTTGTCGATCGCGAGGCTGATCTGTATCAAGTCCGTCGGACAAACGTCGGGGCATGTGGTGTAGCCGAAGTAGACGATCAGCAACTTGCCGCGGAAATCCGCATCGGTCCGTCTCCTGCCGGTATGATCGATCAACGCGAACGGACCGCCGACGTGTCCGTGCCCCCACATCAAATCGTCCATCCAGCGGGCGGCTCTCACGGGGTCCGGCTCCTGGGACAGCGCGGGCTTGGGCGTCAGGGGCACAAGAACAAGCACGGCGCCCAAACTGCCTAGGCGCACCCAGGCCGAGACTCGCGGACTCACGGATGCAATCGCTCGAAGCGTCACGCCCCGAAAGTCAGCTGCGACCCCGACGCGGCGAGCAGCAACCGATCCGGAGCCGCGGCGGACATGGCCTGCACAAAATTCTCTCCGCTGCAATGCATCGGTACGATGACGTCCGGATTGAGCTCCAGGATCTCTGCGGCAATGTGCCTGGTGTAATCCATCGGCGCCGGCGCGAGATGGAACCCACCGATCACGGCATGCAGCTTCTCGACCCCGGAAACTTCCTGCGCCTGCCTGATCGCGTTGACCACACCCCGATGACTACACGACGAAATGACAACCAGGCCCCGATTCTTCACATTGAAAACTGTCGCATGTTCGTGATAGTGCTCGTCCGGTACAGGTTTTCCCACTGGTGCGGCGGGGGCAAAATGCGCTGCGTCACATCCGAGTCCATCCTTGATGCCGAATTCCTCGAATGTGTTAGGAAGAATCTTTTCGTCGGTTCGCCGCTTCACCTGGCCGGTGGTAAAGGCATGCCCGCCGATAACAGTCGGGTTCTCGCAAAGAACCACCGATACGTTTTTTGCTGCAAGAGCGCGGCGATCGAGGTAGCCGAAGTCGCTGAACATTCCAACCGTTCCGGTCTGGAGTACGCGGTGGCAGAAGTTGTCTTCGCCTCCGGCATAGAGCCCGATATCCCTGGGCAGCGAGTCGCGATACTTGTCCAGGAATCCCATCAAGCCGCCGTAATGGTCGAAATGGCCATGACTGACGATGAGAGCATCGATTTTCTTTGCATCTAATCCGAGATAGTCGAAATTGGAAAGTAGCGCTTCAGGGGTGTACGCGTAATCGAGCATCATCGTACGCATTTCACCGGCCTTCACAGACTCCAGATACAACGACAGCCCAAACTCGCTATGCAGTGCCTTGGTGTAGTCCTTAGGCCGCGCCGCGGGGACTAATGAGACGCCATTCAACGTCGTAGGACGCAGAAAGTTGTTGTTGTTGACGTCCACAAGCATGCGGACCGAGAGTTTGTCAATGACTGGCACCTCAATGGGCGCAGCACCGGCAATGCACGAGAACCCTCCGGCGGCAGCCCCTGCAAATGCTGCAGACGCTTTGAGGAAATTTCGCCTTTTCATGACCCTCTCCCGGTTCGCTTAGCCACGTCAAGTTCGCGGAGCAAGTGGGAATTGACCGCCTGCGCCTACTTTGGGCGAGCCCGCGTCGTACCGCAAAGGATGCGCGCGTGGGACTCGGGCCGCAACTCGCAGCCGCACGGCCCGGCGAACGTCTGTATCGGCAATGCAATCAACGGATGCGGTCGAGCAGGCGTTGGTGCAGCTGATAGCGGGCCCACCGGTCCCGACGGCTACTGGCGGTCGTACACCGATACGTCGTCGTGTTTTACGCCGTTCGCATCGGTCCTCTTCGACGAAAAGGTCAGAGTCTTGCCGTCCGTGGACACCGTACGAACCCCGGTGCCGACGGCCTTGCCCGCCTTCATCTGGGTGCTGTGAACGGTCGATGCATCGACTCGCGTGACGGATACCGTGTCGAAGTCAGGGTTGCCGGTGACGGGATAGGGTTTGCCGTCATCCTTAGCGGTCAGCGTGGACGTGCTTTCCTTGCCGTCGGCCGCGACCGTCTTGAGCGTCAGCATCAGGCCTTGTGGGGATTCGACATAGGAGCGAGTCTGACTCTTCGGTGCGGGTCCGGGAGAGAAAGTCGATTTCGCGACGTTCAGCTTCCACGTTCCAACTGCTGCGTCTGCCGCAAGCGCCGCATTTGTTCCCAAGGCCAGAATGGCTCCGACGAGCAAAGTCTTGAATATCGTTTGCATGTTTCCCCCTGATTAAAACAGTTTTTTGGTACGACCCCCGAATAGAGGTCGCGTTTTTTATCGCGTCGCCCGCGGCGCAGGTCGGAGCATGCCCTTCTCGTGCGAGAAGCGCAACGTTTAGACCTCGAGTTTGATCCTGTGCCGTACGCGCAATACGATTCCCCCATCCAACGCCGAGCGCGAGCGCCATTCGGCATACGCACCGTGGCAGTTCGCGCGACAGCGGATCTGCCGTTGACCGATCTGAGACCCTCGGCGCCAACGGCTAAGCACCGCGTTGGACCGGCTGCATCGATGCGGCGCAGATAGCCGCAAGCAGACCGAGACCAACGAGGTAGGCTGCGATCGGCAGACTCGTCCCGAAACGCGCGAGGAGCAATGTCGCCAAGATCGGCGCGAGACCACCGCCGATCGCCGCGGCAACCTGAAAGCCCAGGGACACTCCGGAGTAACGAATTTCGGCGGGAAACTGAGCCGCAAAGAGGCTCGGCTCCGGCGCGTACATCGAAGGGTGACCGATCGATAAGGCGCCGATCACGGCTAGGAACAAGAGAGTCGGGTCTCGACGGTCAATCATCCAGAACATTGGGACGGCGAACAGCGCGAGATAGAGCCCACCGAGAGCAAACACGCGCCGCTGGCCAAACCGGTCCCCCAGCGCACCGAACAGCGGGATCGTCCCACAGGCGAGACCAGCCGCAAGCGTGATTGCGTTTAGCGCCTGCTGGCGCGGGATTCCAAGCTTCGTCGTAGCGTAGGACAGAGTGAAGACCGTCACGAGATAGAAAAGCGTAACTTCGCCTAGTTTGGCGCCGATCGTGAGCAAGAGCGTCCGCCAGTAACGTCTAACAACCTCGACGCCGGGCAGATCGACCTTCTTACCTGAACGCAGAACCGTTATGAAGGCTGGCGACTCAGCGACCTTCCACCGAACGAGCACGCCTACCGCGACCAGGACAATGCTCAACAGAAATGGGAGCCGCCAACCCCAGGCCAGAAATGAAGCCTCGTGCATGTGGCTAACGAGTGCAAAGGTCAGAGATGCGAGTAACAGGCCTGCGGGAGCACCGGCCTGTGGCAGCGCACCGAAAAGCACCCGCCGCGCCTTCGGAGCATGTTCCACGGCCATCAGCACGGCCCCGCCCCACTCACCGCCGAGGGCGAAGCCCTGCAGCAGTCGCAAGGTCACGAGGATCGCAGCTGCCCAGAGACCGATTGATTTATACGCCGGAACAAGGCCGATGAGCATCGTCGGAATTCCCATGAGGAGCAGACTGACCATCAGCGTAGACTTGCGTCCGAAGCGGTCGCCGAAGTGGCCGAACACGATGCCGCCGAAAGGCCGAGCAAAAAGGCCGATCGCGAACGTGGCGAAGGCAGCGATCGTTCCCGCAGCGGCATCGAAGCTTGGGAAGAAGACCTTGTTGAAGACGAGGGCCGCGGCCGTCCCGTAGATGAAGAAGTCGTACCATTCGATCGTCGTCCCAATGACCGTGGCGGCTACAATCCAGGCGCGCGCAGTACCGGGTGTTTGCGCGGTGGTCAACTCGCCGAGGGGTTCCCGCGAGAGCACTTTATTCGCGTCACGCATCGGGTCACCTCAAGCAACGGGGTTTGAATGCTTTTTTGCTCGTTCCGCCTATCGCCCCTTCTGTGGGGCGCGGCGATGGCACCGGCTCTTCGTGAGTGGCCCCCATCATCCTGGATACTCGAGGTGTCGTCGAGGATATCGTCGTATAGTTCAGGTTTATGTCATTATCGGTGCGCTCTGCACGTCGATGCGTTCACTCATGAGGGGGATTAGCGTATGAACAAGTCAACCTTGCATGTAATGCCGAGAGTCGCGGTACTCGCGTTTCTGGTAGCGTTCACCAGCCTCGCCTTCGGTGGTGGGGAGCCACTCACGGTGTTTAGTTCCAAAGACGTGAAATGGTCCGCAGCGCCACCGGTACTGCCCAAGGGCGCTATGATCGCCGTCTTATCGGGCGATCCCGCCGCGAGTGGCCCCATTGTGTTGCGATTAAAGATGCCCGCAGGTTACCAGATACCCGCGCATTGGCACCCAACCGATGAACACGTCACGGTGCTATCGGGCACGTTTTACATTGGCATGGGCGACAAGCTGGACCCAACACAGAGCCATGCGTTTACCGCAGGCGGCTATGCCGTGGCACCTGCGCATATGAATCATTACGCCTGGACGAAGGCGGGGGCGACGGTTCAAGTGAACCTGATGGGGCCGTTCTCATTGACGTATGTCAACCCGGCCGATGATCCGAGCGGCGCCAAAGCAAAGTAATTCAATGCCAATGAGCGCGAGGCGATCAACTGCTCGAGCACTCGCTGCGACGCATCGACGTGCCTCAGAGAGTATTCAGCCTTAGCTTGACCAGTCAAACTGAATTGCTCTTCTCCCGTTTGACGAAAGGCGGCCAGCGCTCGCTCGGGCTGATTTTCCAATAGCTCCAACTCCGCCAGGTGGTAGTGTGCAAGAGTAGAGTGCGGTGCTATTGCAAGGGCCTTCTCATACAACGGCCGCGCCTGGCTCAATTGCCCATTTGCAACCAAGAAGAATGCAAGGCGCATGCAGATCTCTGTCGACAGCGGATCCAGCGCGAGCGCCTGATCCTCTCTGGCAATAGCCTCGGGCAACTTGCCAAGCACGGCGAGCAGAACGGCAGAGCGGTGCAGAACCCACGCGTCACTGGGGCTAAGCGCGACGGCCTTATCCAGGTCCGCCTGCGCTCCCGGAAAATCAAACGAGTAGATAGCCCGCAGGAAGCCGCGAGCGGAGTAGCCGGCGGCCAGTCCTGGCGCCAGCGCGACGGCCTTCTCCGCTGCCGCGAGTGCGCTATGCACATCGGCGGCCGTTTCGCCACGGTCGGTGGTGTCGGTCGCCCAGAATTGGGCCAACGCTAAGTCCGCGTACGCCGCCGCGTAGCGGGGATCTAGCGTAGTCGCGGCCTGGAAGGCGATTACTGCGCGTTGATAGCCGACGGCGTTGCCTTGATTGTAGCTCTGCCTGCCTTGCAGGTATTGATAATACGCCTCAAGATTTCCTGTGCGTAATTCGTCCCGAGCCGCCGGCTGCGTCGGTAACAGGTGAACTCTCAGCGCCGTCACCACGGCACTGGCGATTTCGTCCTGGACCTTGAAGACGTCATGGAGATCGCGATCGAAGGTCTCAGACCAAAGGTGCTCGCTGGTGTCGACACGAATGAGCTGTGCAGTGACTCGCAGTCTGTTGCCGGACTTGCGGACACTGCCTTCGAGTATGTTCGCGACGCGCAACTCCGCAGCAATCGTCTCGAGCTTTTCGGCCCTCCCCTTGAAGTAGAAGGACGAAGTGCGCGCGATGACCCGCAAGCCCGGTGTCTCTCCGAGCAACTCGATCAGCTCCTCCGAAAGGCCGTCGGAGAAATACTCCTGGTCCCTCTTCTCGCTCATGTCAACGAACGGCAGGACGGCGACGGAGCGTTCCGCCGCCGCCGCCGCGGCGGCAGTCGATGCATCGATCGTCGTGGGCGGCGTACTGGCCTGGGCTGAAACCGGCAAGGCGGTGGCGCTCGCCGCTAGCGTTGCTCGAGGGGCGCTTTCACGATAGATCGTGTATCCAACTGCAACGATGATTGCAGCGAGCGCCATCGCGGCAACTGCAACGGCGGGGCTATTGCGCAGCGCGAATTTGTACACGCGATCAGTGATGCGCCCAGGTAGCGCCTGGATGGGTCTTCTGGCGAGGTAGCGTTCGATATCTTCTGCGAAGGCCGCGGCGCTCTGATATCGCTTCGATGGCTCTCGGTGGAGCGCTTTGAGCGCAATAGCATCCAAATCGCCGCGCAGCTGCCGTGTCAATCTATCCGGTGTGGTATTGCGCGCCTCGCTTGCTTCCGGCTCGCGCTGCGAGCTGGGGTTTTTTACCTCGACCGTGGCGATAGCCTGCTCGAGCATTCCGATCGACGCCGCGCTCTTGAGCCGGTAGGGACGAACGCCGGTCAGCATTTCGTAAAGCAACACGCCAAGGGAATAGATGTCGCTGCGGGCATCGACGGTACCGCCGTGCAGTAGCTCGGGGCTGGCGTAATCCGGCGTCAACGCGCGGCCGTAAACATTGGTGAGCTGCGTCAGCCCCTCCTCGATGGCCCCCAGCAGTTTCGAGACGCCGAAGTCGAGCAGTCGTACCTGTCCAGACTCGGTGACAAGAACGTTGGATGGCTTGAGGTCTCGGTGAACGATGTGTTTTTCGTGCGCATATTGCACCGCTTCGAGCACCTGCAATATTAGCTCCAGGCGCGCCGCGATCCCCAGACGATGTGCATCGCACCAGCTTGTCAGCGGTTGACCTTGGACGTACTCCATCGCTAAGTACGGCAAACCCGCGGGATCAATCCCTGCGTCGTAGAGACGCGCGATGAGCGGGTGCTCGAGGCTCGCGAGGATGTCGCGCTCTCGGGAAAAGCGCTGCTCGAGATCGGCTCGCAGGTTCGTCAGCATCGGCAGCTTCAGCGCCACCTCGCGATTGAAGGCGCCGTCGGCACGCCGGGCGAGCCAGACCTCAGCCATGCCGCCGGCGCCTAAGAGTCGAATCAACTCGTAGGGACCTACACGCGCGCCGGATTTAAGGCCGCTGGCGGCGGCGCAACCCTTCGGGTCTGCGGCACCGAGCTTCGGCAGCGTCGACAATGACACTAATTGCGCAGCCTGGGAATCTCCCGGCAGCAGCGCTTCACGCAAGTATTGAACCAGATCCTGGTATTCGGGCGACAGCCTCTCGAGCCAGAGGCGACGGCCCGCCGCATCGAGCGCTAGAGCCTCGTCCAGCAGGCGGCTCATCAACGCCATCTGAGCAACGGATAGTGTCATCGATCTGTCAAGACCAGGACCGCGCGCACGCACCGCTTGTTCATTGATTACCGCAGTGCCGCCGCGAGGATCAGTCTTGCCTCAAAGGCCGCCAATCCCCGCCCCGTTTCAATCCGCTCGCGCACGCTATTGACGATCACAGAACGCATCACGCGCTTCCGTGTCGCCCGCCCGTATCCGTCCGAGTAGCTGGGTCAGCTGATTCATCGAGTGCCTCGGCATCGCGCTCGGGTTCGATAAGGGCCTTCACCCCCCCGCACGACTTGTAACACGGTAAGGCCATTCCGCCAAAGGTACCCCGTTCTCTCCGAAATGATCGTTGCGGCGGGTCAGGGCTCCTATGTCGGGTTTTGCCCTTGGACCGTGTCTGTATGTATGAGGCAGCGAAATCGGTCGAAGGACGGCCTCTACGGAACGACCGATCTGCCAATGCTCAACAAAACCATTCCAACGATCCAGGAGATGACCATGAACGCCATAACCCAGTCCAACAACCTTCAGCGCATCACGGCCACTGTGCTTTCCAGTGCTCTGGCCTTGAGCTTCGCCGCGATTGCCCATGCCGGCGCTGGCGGCGGTCCGATCCAGTCGACGGTGAAATATGCAGATCTCAACATCTCGAGTCCTTCCGGCGCGGCAACGCTTTATGCCCGCATAAGCATGGCGGCCGCAGGAGTGTGTCGGGACCTGGACGGCCGCGACCTTAAGTCCAAGACACTCTTCGATCGCTGCGTTCACCAAGCGATCGCTCACGCGGTGACCAAGGTTGATGAACCCGCGCTCTACGCGGTTTACGACGCGAAAGACTCGACTCCCAAGCCCATCATGCTTGCTGCCGGCCAGACTCACTAGCTGCCCGCGCTGTGCGGTGGTGTCTTGAGCAATCCGGTCCAAGACGGGTGAAAGGAGCAACGGCCCGAAGCTAACCTGACACCCTCAACGACCCCCCATGCTCTCGGCGGGTCCAGCGGAAAGTGCAGGTATCGCGCGGAGCGAATTTCGAATGTCGGCCAGATCGCGAGCGTGCAGCCGACCGAAAGGATCTAGACGAGGGGCTGCCAGGTCAGCCCCCTTCGTCCTCGGCGATCAGGGCCGAGCCCTTCTCCGCGACCATGATGGTCGGCGCGTTGGTATTGCCCGTGGGGATGTTCGGAAAGATCGAGGCATCCACGATACGCAGCGCCCGCGCACCGTGTACGCGCAGCCGTGCATCGACGACCGAGCCGGCCGGATCGGGTCCCATGCGGCAGGTGCCGGTTGGATGAAAGGTGGTCGAGGCACGGTTGCGAAAGTCCTCGAGGAGGTCCGCGTCCGACTGTTTCTCAGGACCGGGAGCGACTTCCCGCTCGATGAGGCGGGATAGCGGCGCGCTCGCGCCGAGCTTGCGCAGCACGTGCATTCCGGCGAGTGCCTCGCCGAGATCGTGCTCGGTGGCGAGGGAATTGCAATAAATGAGCGGGGCATCGAGCGGGTTCGCCGAGCGGATCTCCACGTGCCCCCGGCTCGTCGGGCGGCAGATGTTGAACGACACCATGAAGGCCGGGAAGGGATCGGGATTCATCAGCCGACGGATGGGCCATTGTGCGCGCTCGTAGCTCAAGGGACTGAAGTAGAGCTGCAGGTTGGGTTGGGGCTGCCCGGCATCGCTGCGCACGAAGCCGCCCGCCTGGTTGATGCTGATGGCGAGCTGGCCGCGGCGCGTGAGCAGATAACGCGTGCCGGCCTTGAGCTTGCCCGAGAGCGGATAAAGGGCGTTGTTGAGCGTCGGCACCGTCGAGCGATACAGAAACGTGAGATCCAGGTGATCCTGCAGATGCCGGCCCGCCGCCGGGATCTCGATCGACACCTTGATGCCGTGCCGTTGCAAGAGTGCGCCGTCGCCGACACCCGAAAGCTGCAGGAGCTGCGGCGTATTGATCGATCCCAAGCAAAGAATCACCGCCTTGCGTGCTTGCGCCTCGTGCGTGCTGCCCCGGTGAAGGTAAGCAACCCCCGCCGCTCGATTGCCGTCGAAGAGAATGCGCAGCGCATGCGACTTCAGGCGCATGCCGAGATTGGAGCGCTCGAGCGCCGGGCGCAGGTAGCCGCGCGCGGTCGATTCACGGATGCCGTTGCGCGTGGTGATCTTGTAGATGCCGACCCCCTCGGGGTCCTTCGAGTTGAAGTCGGCGATGCGCGGATAGCCCAGGCTCGCGCACGCTTCGATGAACGTCCGGCACAGCGGATGGACGTCCTCCGACATGTCGCTGATGTGGATCGGGCCGCCGTGACCCAGGTTCGTGGAGTCGGGCGTATCGCAATAGTCCTCCGCCCTCTTGAAGTACGGCAACACGTCGCTGAAGCCCCAGCCGGGATTGCCGAGCGCGCGCCAGCCGTCGAAATCCGAGGAGAGCCCGCGCACGTACACCATGCCGTTGATCGAGCCGGATCCGCCGAGGACCTTGCCGCGCGGCCAATAGCCGCGCCGTCCGGCGAGCGCGGCGTCGGGCTCCGTGCGGTACATCCAGTTGACTCGCGGATCGGCGAAGGTGCGGCCATAGCCCACGGGCACTCGAATCCAGAATCGGCGATCCGATCCGCCCGCCTCGAGCAACAGCACTTTGTCCTTGCGGTTCTCCGAGAGCCGGCTCGCGACCACGCATCCCGCGGTTCCGGCCCCGACGACGATGTAGTCGAAGCTCTCGCCGCCGCGCTCGGTCATCGTCGCTCGCTCGAGCGGTATTGCGCGCGCTCGAGCCAGCCGGGATCGATTTCCACGCCCCAGCCGGGCTCGGCGGGAATGCCGACGCAGCCGTCCTGGATGGCGAACGGATCCCCCAGGAACAGCCCCTCCTGCCACGGATAGTAGTCCGGGCCCTCGATCGAGAATTCGAGGTACTTGCCCGGGTTCGCGATGGCGCCGAGCAGGTGCATGGTGCAGATCGTGACGAGCGACAGATTCGCACTGTGCGGCGTGCAGGGAAGTCCCGCCGCGGCGGCCATGCGCACGACGTGGAGCGTGCGGGCGATGCCTCCCATGTACATCACATCCGGCTGCACGATGTCGACCGCGCGCATCTCGATCATGCGCGCCCAGGTGGCGAGGTCCCAATCCTGCTCGCCTCCCGTGACGTCGATCGCCAGGGTATCGGTTACCTGCTTGGTTTCCTCGAGTTTCCAGTAGGGGCAGGGCTCCTCGTAGTGGCTGACGCCCTCGGATTCGAGCAAGCGGCCGACCTCGATGGCGCGCCGCGGCGAGTAGCCGCTGTTGGCGTCGACCAGTTTCGCGACGCGATCGCCGAGCGCGCGCGCCACGCGCGGCACGATCGCCTCGGTGCGGCCGGGCCACTCATCGACGTCGTGGCCGCATTCCGCCGCGACGCGCCACTTGAACGCATCGAAGCCCTGCTCGTCGCGCAAGCGCACCAGGCGCTGCGCCTCGGCATCGGGCGAGATGTCGCGCTTCATCGAGGAGGCATAGGCGCGCAGGCGCTTCGGAGTGCCGCCCAGAAGCGCGACCACCGGCTTGCCCTCCATCTTGCCGCGCAGGTCCCACAGCGCGGTATCGAGACCCGCAATGGCGCGGCACCGGTAGCTCCCGGGAAACTTGTGCTCCCGTTCCTCGATGCGCTCCACCAGAGCGTCGATGTCGAGCGCATCCCGTCCGAGGACCCATGGTGCGACTTGCCGGTGGAGGATGGTCGCGGTGATGTCGGCGTTGTAGGTCGAGGTCTGTCCCCAGCCGGTCGCGCCCGTGTTCGTCGTGACGCGCACGAAGCATACGAATTCGTTGGTGAAGGTCTCGAGTTTGTCAATCGTAATCATTCGATCACTGCTCCCGGCTAATCGAGGCCGAATGCTATTCTAATCGAACGAAGGAGACCGATTTGAACAGGCAAGAACCCCCGCCGCCGCAACCGGCTGCGGTGCCGATCGCGGGCTTGCACCGCGTTCTGGGAACCTTCGACATCGTGCTGCTCAATGTGGCGGCGATCATTTCGTTTCGCTGGCTGGCGGTCGCGGCCCAGGTGGGACCCTCGAGCCTCACGTTATGGGCGCTCGGTCTGCTGACATTCTTCGTGCCCTCGGCCCTGACGGTGCTCGAGCTCAACTCCCGGCTGCCCGGCGAAGGGGGGATGTACACGTGGTCGAAGACGGCATTCGGCGATGTGCATGCCTTCATCGTCGGCTGGTCGTACTGGGTCGGCAATCTCGTGTTCTTTCCGTCGATCCTGCTATTTGCGGCCGGCGTGATTCTCTACAGCCATGAGGGTTGGCTCAAACTCGCGGACAGTGCCTTCTACAACGCCGCGTTCTCTCTGACGATCCTCTGGCTTGCGATCGTCTTGAATATCTTTGGCCTCGAACGCGCCAAGTGGCTGCAGAACATTGGGGGTATCGCCACTTGGATGGCCGGAGCGCTCGTGCTCATCGGCGGGACTCTCGCCTGGCACAAGTTCGGCTCCGCCACGCACTTCGACGTCCACTCGCTCGTGCCCGACGTCGGCTCCATGGCGACATTCGCGAGTTTTTCGACCATGGCGCTCGCCTACCTGGGGCTCGAGCTCGGACCGGTCATGGGCGGCGAAATCAAGGATGCGCGGCGCGCTATCTCGCGCGCCCTGCTGATCTCCTGTGTTCTCATCGCCATCATTTACATTGCCGGAACGGCCGCGCTCTTGATTGCGCTGCCGGCGGGTGAGATCAATTTGATCAGCGGCATTCCCCAAGCGCTCGCGGCCGTCGGTGCGCGAGTGGGTATCGGCAGCTTCGGAGTGATCGCGGCCGTGCTGCTGACGGTTTCTCAGATCGGAAGTCTCGGCGCATGGATCTCCGGCACGGCGCGCCTTCCGTTCCTCTTCGGGCTCGATCGCTATTTGCCCGAGGCGCTCGGCGCCGTGCATCCCCGCTTCGGATCACCGTATGTCGCCTTGCTGACTCAGGGGGTGCTAACGACGCTCGTACTCCTTGCGGCGCTATCGGGATCCGCTATCCATGAGGCGTTCATCGCGCTGATCGATATGTCGATGATCTTGAGCTTCATACCGCTGCTCTACATGTTCGCAGCCCTTCCGGTCTTGCGGCGCCGATCTCCAGCGCGTGCTGCGGACGTGATCTTGATTCCGGGCGGACTGCCGGTGTGCTGCGTGGTGGCGGGAGCAGGCATGGCGACGCTCGTGCTCGGGATCGCCGTTGCGATGGTGCCGCCCACCGGCAGCATCAGTCCCTGGCTGTTCGGGCTGAAAGTGGTGGGCGGCTGTTTCATCATGATCGGCGTCGGCCTGGCGTTTTACGCCCGCGGTCGCCGCGCGGCGGCCGACCGGAAATAGCCGGGGGACGGCCCAGCGCTCAGTGCAACGCGAGCGTGTCCCGCCGCCATGCCGCATCCTGCCACCGTCCGAAATCGCGCAACAGTTCGGGGCTGCTCGCCTGCCGCACCAGGGCGAGATCGTCGAGCCGCAGCTCCTCGAAACGGCGGCGAAACCGGCCGCGTTCCTTCACCTCGCGGGCGATGAGCAGGCGGCGCGGACCCGGGGCGAAGCCGGCATAGTCTACATAGCCTTCCTCGGGATCGTCCGCGCCGGGTGAGAGCACGTCGATGGTCCAGCCTCCTGTGCTTTCGTGAAACACCCAGAGCTCGCGCCAGCTTTCGAGCGGCTGCACCGCGAGCACGAGCGCGGGGCCTTGCGGGAGCGTCCGTGCGGAGGCCATCCACACGATGCCGTAGGTGCAGCGTCGCACGAGCGGCACCGGGTGCGGCCGATGCGGATCCTCGAGCCCGACGCAGGTTTGCCCCGGCTCGCCGGGAGCCGCGCTCAATGCGAGCGGGCCACTCTGCGGCGCGGGCGGCGAGGCCGCCCAGCGGACCGCGCTCGTTCGCAGGACGGCGTCCTGGTACTCACCGCGGCGGTCCTCGCCGAGCTCGTTCGGGTCCGCGGCGAGAAGCTCGGCGAGCGCGCGGCCCGCCGCCGTTCCCGACGGCTCGCCGCGCCGCGTTTGCGAATACGCGATGGACGCCCAGACCCCAGCGCGCCGGACGTGCAGACGGGTGCGCATCATCGCGGTCGAATCCGCGTCCTTGATTTCATCGAGGAGCTCGCGGCGTTCGTCATCGAGCGCCGCGCGAGGCACAGGTCCCAATGCCGGATCGATGCACTCCGGGCGGGTGAGTCCGAGCACGGCGTGCGCACGCTCCTCGGCAGTTGCAGCGGCCATCGTCAGCACGCGGCGGAAGAGCTCTCCGTCGTAACAGACCTGCATGCGTCCGTTGCGCTCGAAGCTCTGCATGCGGACACCGAACTGCTCCACGACCTCGAGATGTGCGGCGACCTCGAGATGTGCGGCGGCGTCGGTCGAGCGGTTCGGGCTTCCCGAGGCCTCGTCCGCCAGGCGCTCGGCCATGCGGGCAATGGCATCGAAGGGCTCGGCGGTGAGCGATCGGGCCGGTGCGGCCTTCAAGTACGCGGCGCCGTAGCTGATGCCGAGCGTCTCGGATCCGGGGGTCTCGCGCAGGAAGCGCAGCACGGCGAGCAGCTCGGGCGCGGCGGTCTCGGTGAGCTCGGTCACGCGCACCGACTCGCTCTTCAGGTATCCGCCACGCTCGCGATGATAATCGTAGACCTTGAGGTAGCCCGCGCGCTCGCCGCGGATCTCGACCACATCTCCCCGCCACAGCGCCGTGAGCTCGGTGGCGGCCGAGCGCGGCGCGGCGCGGAGCGAAGTGTGGTCCAGCACGACGACGGCGACGGTCGCGGTGAGAGCGAGGATCATCGTGAGCGCTGCGCCGGAGCGCCCGGCTCGGCGTTGGCTGTCTCGTCGGGCCCCATTAAACCCTGGGTGCCGATGAGATTCGAGCCGAGGAACCTGCCGGCCGCGGGCATCGGCGCGATGATCACCTGAACCTTGTCGGACAGCTTGTCCGCGAGGGTCTTCTGGATCAGCAAGGGGTAGCGCGCGACGAGCGCCCCCTCGCGCTCCATCTGACCGGCATTGGCCTTGCCGACGAGATCGAGTCGATAGGCCTCCGCGTCGGCGAGCTTTTGACGCGAATCGGCCTCGCCTTTGGCCTCGATGCGGCGCGCCTCGGCGGCACCTTCCGCGGTGCGAATACGGGAGACCTTGTCGGCCTCGGCCTCGAGCTGGCGCTGCTCGATCTGCTTTTGCTTGAAAGGCAGGATGTGCTTCATGGTCTCTTCCTGAGCGCGGGCGGCAATGACTTGCTCTGCGCCCGCAGCCTCGGCCGCCGTCTGTCGCCGCACCTTGTCGGCCTCGGCTTCGAGCTGCCGTTGCTTGACGTCCGCTTCCTTGAGCTCGAGGGTGTAGTGAACCTTCTCGGTCTCGAGCTCCTCGGACAGGAGCTTTTCCATTCCCGCTCGATAGTCCGGCGGCAGATCCACCTTGCCCATGTCGACCCCGCGCAGCACCAGGCCCATCGCCGTGAACTTGGGCTCGAGCTCGGCCATGAGCTCTTGCTGTATTTCGGCGCGGCGGCGGGAAAAGATCTCGCGCACGGAATATCGGGCGAACAACGGAAAGATCACTCCCTGCACCGCGGGCGCAACGAGATCCTCGTTGAGGTCGTCGGGAAATTCCTTCGACATTTGCGCAAGGTGCGCACGATCGATGGTCCAGCGCACCGTGAGGTCGACGCCGATCGACAGCCCCTCGATCGATTGAAACGGCGCCGGGCCGGTCGCGGTCGCGCTCTCGGCCGGCCGATACACCTGATCGCGAATGGAGTAGCAGCGCACCTGATGGATGCCGGGCAGCACGAGTACCGTGCCGCCGGTAAAGACGGTCACCGAGCCGTCGAGCACGTCCGTGCGCACGAGCACTTCGCCGCGGCGCACGGCGGCGAAAGGCGGATGGGTGTAGAGCCCATAAACGATCAGGGCGAGGAGCATGGCGATACCGACTCGCCAGCGCCGGCGGTAGGCAGCCGCGCTCAAGGCCCGCACACCCGCCGCCGCCGCTGCGATGAGGCGGCCGAGCGGTTCAACGATCACGCGCTGCAAGGATTCGAGCAAGGCATCCAGGCGACTCGACATGGTTTAACCCTCCCGGGGACTCGGTGTGGCCGCGACAAGGAGGAGTCTTGCAGCGCTTTGTGGCGAAGCGGTGGGGGAATTATGGCGCGGCGCCGGCAGGGCGCCGGCAGGGCGAGGCGAGGGCGCCATGGATGGGCATCTTCGGCCGGTTATGACAAGATCGCGGCCGCATCGTGTCGGTCACTATACGAAACCAAGCTTGAAACTCCTGTTCAAAACGCTCTCCCTCGCACCGCTATGGGCGCTGTATGCGCTCTCGTGGGTGATCTATGTGCTCGCCTACTACGTGGCGCGCCACCGTCATCGGGTGATCCGCGAGCAGCTCGCGAAAGTCTTTCCCGACGCGAGCGAGGCCGAACGGACCGCCATACACAAGCGTTTCCTGAAGAATTTCTGCGACGTGCTGGTCGAGCTGGTCAAGTCGATGTCGATCGAGCCCGCGGAGATGATCGCGCGGGTGCGCGTCGATGATCTGCAACCGGTGCGCACTCTGCTCGATGCGGGGCGATCGGTCATGCTCGTGACCTCCCATCTCGGCAATTGGGAGTGGCTCCTGCAGGGCGTGACGCTGCAGCTCGGGTATCCGGTGGATGCGGCCTACAAGCCCCTGCACGATGCCTGGGCCGAGCGGCTCGTGCTCGAGGTGCGCTCGCGCTTCGGCGCACGGTTGATCCCCGCCAAGGAACTGCTCGCGGACTTCATGCGCCGCCGCGGCGTCGTGCGTGCGCTTGCCATGAACGCCGACCAGGCGCCGGTGTCCACGGACAAGCGCTACTGGACCCGCTTTCTCGGCCAGGACACCGCGTTTTACGTGGGTGCGGAGCAGATTGCCCGCGCCATGCGCCTCCCGGTCCTTTATTTGCTAATGCGGCGCGTGAGCCGGGGGCGTTACGAGGTCGAGATTCGCGAGCTCTGGGACGGACGGCAGGTGCTCGAGCCCAATGCCATCACCGAGCGCTACGCGCGCGCCTGCGAGGCGGATGTCCTTGCGC
>Ga0302324_100002271_pt1 | contig 44932 bp, 31 predicted proteins | sample Palsa_T0_1_FD_201949 | JGI IMG/M metagenome (GOLD analysis project Ga0302324, IMG submission 201949) | Peat permafrost microbial communities from Stordalen Mire near Abisko, Sweden - Palsa_T0_1 | ecosystem: Environmental > Terrestrial > Soil > Palsa > Peat permafrost | place: Sweden: Abisko... | reverse complement strand
ACTCGAGAATTATTCGTTGGGCGGGCGGCGAGTTGTACTTTCACGCCCGGTGAACGAGCATCGCATAAGGCGGGGTGAGCGAAAGCCAGGGTGAAAGTGGAGTTCCCAGGTTTGCCGGAGGCTTAACGCAAGCCACTCTTCGCGCAACCGGATTGGCTGGCGACAGACGGTTTCGCCGGAGGACGCCTGCACACCGCGTACCGGCCGGCACGGCGAACAATCCGCCAATTTCTCCTTCGCCCGGCTAGGCGATACGATGATTGCGCGCAATGATTCCGCCCTGCATCATCGCGGCAAACTCGATCTTGTCGGCTGGGAGCGGGATGTCCTGTGTTTTATCGAGGTGCAGCCTCGAAGCAACCCTGACCTCCGGCCTGCCGAGGCCGCCGTCGATCGCGATCAACAGCGGGGATGTCTAGAGTTGCCCGCGATTTCCTGCGCCAGATGCCCCGTTCGTGCCAGTGGTGGTTGGACGTGGTCGCCGTATACTAGGAGCACGGATACAGCCAACCCTCATTCGAGCTGTTTCAAAATGCGTTTCCCGTATCGTACAATCGGGCATTCGGAACTCCAACTGAAAGGATTTAGTACGTGCCTGAACTAAGAAAAGACCCCATCGTGGGCCGGTGGGTGATCATTTCCACGGATCGCGCCAAGCGGCCTACCGATTTTCTGCGCGAAGCGGTGAAGATCAAAGGCGGATTCTGTCCCTTCTGTTATGGCAACGAGAACAAGACCCCGCCGGAGATCCTGGCATACCGGCCGAGCGCCAACGGCAATACTCCGCAGAAAGACAGTCCGGGTTGGACGGTCCGCGTCGTTCCGAACAAGTTCCCCGCACTCGGCATTGAAGGCAGCCTGAATAAACAGGCCGAGGGGATGTTTGACAAGATGAATGGCATCGGCGCACACGAAGTCGTCGTTGAAACGCCCGACCACAGTGCCACTCTGGCCTCGCTTCCGGCGAAAAGAATCGAAGACGTTCTTTGGGCGTTCCGCGATCGCATTCTCGATCTCAAGAAAGACCGTCGCTTCAAATATATTCTGCTCTTCAAGAATCACGGAGAAGCAGCTGGCGCTTCGCTCGAGCACTCTCACTCGCAACTGATCGCGTTGCCAATCGTGCCGATTTACGTGGCTGAGGAACTGCAAGGCGCCAAGCAGTATTACATCTACAAAGAACGCTGCGTTTTCTGCGACGCGATCCGGCAGGAAATCGAGACCGGTATCCGGGTGGTGGCTGAGAATGAGGATTTTCTTACGCTCGCGCCGTACGCTCCGCGGTTCCCGTTTGAAACCTGGATCCTTCCCAAACGCCATGAATCTGCCTTCGAGAATTCGTCATCGCAGATGTTTGAAAATCTTGCGCGAGCACTCAAACTGCTGCTGATGAAAGCGGACCGCGTGCTCGACAATCCGCCCTACAACCTGGTCGTGCACACATCACCGGCGCAGGACCCGACCAACGAGTATTACCACTGGCACATCGAATTCATGCCGAAATTGACCAAAACGGCGGGATTTGAATGGGGTACCGGCTTCTACATCAATCCCACACCGCCCGAGGAAGCGGCGAAGTTCTTGCGCGAGGCGAGTGTAGAGGATGCGGCTCCCCGTACCGTGGCCGTCGGCTGAGTAGGCGCCGGTCGATGGAGTCTGCTGTGTCTGCCGGACGTGCCGAGCGGACGGGCGAGAATGTCCGTCATTCCACTAGCAGATTATCCCTGGGTGCGGTCGAGAACTTCCGCATGCCAGGCCATCTGGATCGCTTCCAGCTTGGCTTCGTTCGACTTCGTGGGATCGTCTTTGAAGCCGGGCAGCGCGACCACATATTTGTGCAGGTCGGTGAAACGGATGGCCAGCGGGTCAAGTTCCGGATGGGTTTCAGAGAGCAGAATCCCGATGTCGTCGGCATCGCTCCAGGTAAGTTCTTTTGGCATGAAAACAGTGCTCCTCGTTCGCCTCCACGTCGTTCGCTCAACCAAACCCTGGGTTACCCGAAGCTGAGAGAGCTGAGACCTGGGAGCTGATTTTCTAATGTTCTTCCGAAACGTAATTCCGGTTCCAGGCCGGGATTTCCACCACTAGTTTGCCCGGCTTCTTGATCACGGTTTGACATCCGAGGCGCGAGTTTAACTGAAGATCGGCGGCCATGTCGAGCTTGTCGGCTTCGTCGTCTTCCATCTCGGAGATCAAATCAGCGCCTTGTTTCACCCAGACGTGGCAGGTCGTGCAGGCGCAGTTTCCTCCACAGGCATGATCGAGGTGGATGCCAAAGTTCAAGGCTACGTCGAGCAGCGACTCTTCCTTGCCATGGTCTTTATAGGGCAACTTGCCGTGCTCGAAGGTCACCGTCTTGCCCTCAGGAAGAAAAGTGATCTCAACCGTATTTTCACCGGGAGCATCCATTGTGGTTGTTCCTGTTCCCTGCATTTTTTCTTCAGACATAGAAAATAGTCCCCTATTCAAAATCCGCCTTCGCCATCGGATGGCCGGCCTGCGGGCCTTCCTCCAGATCGGTGTCGTCCATGGCCTTTCCCTTGAGCGCGGTCGAGACGGCGGTATCCATCATTAATTCCGCCAAACGCATGGTTGCCTCGTTCAGTGCGTCGATGGCGGCGCGGACCGCGTGATAGTCGTCGCCCTCTTTCACGGCGACCAGAGCTTTCTCCAGCTTCTCGACGTTTCGGCGCTCGTCGTTTGTGAGCTCCCGCCAGGCATAGTTGTTCTTTGCTTTGGCGAGCGCGGTCAGGATCGTTTCCGCCTCGCGGCGCGCTTCAATCGCCTGGCGCTGACGGAAGTCCTCTTCCGCGTAGTCGTAGGATTCGAGCAGCATGTTCTCAACCTGCTCGTCGGTTAAGCCGTACGTGGGCTGGACATCGATTTCCGCTTCTTGTCCACTGCGCTGCTCGCGCGCCGAAACCCGCAGAATGCCGTTGGCGTCGATCAGGAACTTCACTTCAATGCGCGGCATGCCGGCGACCATGGGGGGCACGCCCTTCAGATCGAATCGCGCGAGCGACCGGCAATCGCGCGCCAATTCGCGCTCGCCCTGCAACACGTGAATGGCGACGTTGGTCTGGCCATCCACCTGGGTCGTGTAGTACTGCGTTGCCGAAGCCGGGACGGTCGAATTGCGCAGGATAATCTTATCGGTCACGCCGCCCGCCACTTCAATTCCGAGAGACAGGGGAGTCACGTCGAGCAGCAACATGTCTTGCGTGATCTCGGAACCGCCGCCGAGGATATGCGCCTGCACGGCCGCGCCGAGCGCTACCACTTCGTCGGGATTGAGATCGGTGTGGGGCTTGCGTCCAAACAGATCCTCGACCAGACGTTGCACTTTGGGAATGCGCGTCGAGCCCCCCACCAGCACGACTTCGTCAATTTGCTCAGGCTTCAGTGCCGCGTCTTTGAGCGCCTGCTTGCAGGGGCCGATGGTGCGATCGACGATCGGCTGGATCATCTGCTCGAACATGTCGCGCGAAATCTCGCGCTGATATTTCTTTCCGCCGGGCAGATCGACATTGAGCTTGGCCGAGGGCTGCGAGGAAAGCGCGATCTTGGCTTCAATCACGGCTTGGCGAATGCGCTGCACGGCTTCTCCGCTGTGCCGCATGTCTTTCCGAAGATCGAGCCCGAGATCACCGCGGATGTCGTCGAGCGCGATCGAAATCAGCAGATTGTCGATGTCGTCTCCGCCGAGATGCGTGTCGCCGTTGGTGGCGACTACTTCGAAAATTCCGTCGTGCAGTTTGAGAATCGAGATGTCGAACGTGCCGCCGCCCAGATCGTAAACCACGACCATGCCGTTTTTCTTCTTGTCCAGTCCGTAGGCGAGCGAAGCCGCTGTCGGTTCGTTGACCAGCCGCAAAACGTTCAGTCCGGCGATGCGGCCGGCATCTTTGGTCGCCTGCCGTTGCGCGTCGTTGAAATATGCGGGGACGGTGATGACCGCCTGGGTTACCGGCGCTCCGAAAAAGCGCTCGGCATTGCGCTTCAACTGGCGCAGCACCAGAGCCGAAATCTCGGGAGGAGTGTAGGTCCGCTCGCCGATCTTGATGCGCAGGACTTCGCCCTGCTGAAGATCTTCGGCCAACTGGAAGGGAAAGAGCTTGAGTTCGTCCTCGACATCTTCGACGCCTCGTCCCATCAGGCGCTTGATTGAATACACCGCCCGCTCCGGCGTTTCGATGAGATACTTGCGGGCCGCGTTTCCGACAACAATGCGGTTGTTTTCGTCGAGCGCGACTACCGAAGGCACGAGGTTCAGCCCGTCTTCGCCGGGGATAACCACCGGGGAGCTTCCCTGCATGTAGGCCACGAGCGAGTTCGTGGTGCCGAGATCGATGCCGACGATGTAGTCAGTTGCCATGTATTTCATTGCCGAGGTCAGAAATCAGATTGCAGAATGGAAGAGCCAGCGCGAGGGCGTTCCCCTCAGTCTGCCGCTCGCCTCGGGCCTAATCTTCCATTGCCTCGTTCACGTCCCGCACCAGATTCCGGACATAATTTCTGCGGTTCAGTACATCCACCATTCGGTCGAGGATTTTCCGCCGGTCCGCTTGGTCTCCGCCGTCTTTTTCGCCGCCTAGGGATTTGTCCCACTTGTTCCACTCGGTCATGAGCTCGCGCAAGAGCGCATCGTATTTTTCTTCGAGCGAAAGCCTGGCCTTGCCAATTTCCTCGAGCAAAGCGGGATCGTCTTCGCCCATTTTTTTCTGCATGCGCAGCTCTTCCAGTTGCATGTTGAGTTCGAAGACTTCCTCCAACAGATCGGGAGGGACGACCTGCTTCTTCAACTCTCCGGTGGCGCGGGCTTTTTCGGTCGCCTGTTTCGATTGCTCTTCCAGTTCGACGCCTTCGAGGCGCAACAGGTACTCGGTCCGCCTGATGGGATCCTTGAGCGTGCGGTACGCGTCGTTGAGCATGGAACTTTGTTCCAGGCTCCAGCTCCGTTCCCGCTCGTCGGCTTGTCCGAATCCGTCGGGATGGAGCCGGCGACTCAGCGCATAAAACTCTTTTTCCAGTTCCGACGTATCGAGGTTGAGCTTGCGCGGAAATCCAAAGAAGGTGAAATAGTCGACCGGGACCGCCGGCTGCACCTTGCCGCACGAATTGCAGAAATGCACCGCGCGCATGGTGCCGCACGACCAGCAACTCGAGGTTGCCTCGGCAGCCGTTTGACCGGTAATCACCAACGACGAATTGGATTCCACATTTGCCATCACAAAATTCAGGGCGAGCGCGCGGCCCGCCCTCTGACCAATAACGAATGACTCCTGGTTGTGTGGTGATGGGCCGCTCGCCCGTTCAGACGGGGCGGAGCCCGGTACCACACGATCTCTACGAGAAAGAACTGCCGCAGCCGCAGGACTTGGTGGAGTTCGGGTTCACGAACACGAAGCCCTGTTGGATCAGCGTCTCGTGGTAATCGAGCGTCAACCCGTGTAGATAGATGAACGACTTCGGATCCACAAACACCCGCACGTCTTCGAACTGAAACACGCGGTCGCGGTCGCGCGGTTGCGTGTCGAACCTTATGTTATAGCTTAGGCCCGAGCATCCGCCGCCCTGCACGCCTAAACGAAGCCCGCCCTGCTCCGGCGAAACGTTTTCTTTCACCATGGCGGAACGAATCTTCTTGAGCGCGTTGTCGGTCACCTGGATGCCCTTGGCCGGAGCCGTGGGCGCAGGTCGTTCGACGGTTTTGAGTGCGTCTGACATAGTCACTCCGAGCGACGGCCTGCGAGCGAGCGTGAGGCTTTGATCGAGAAAAGCTGCCTGCTCGAAGCTCGCAGCTCGCCTACTGCGCAGCCTGCGCGGCCACGGGCCTGGTGGCTTCCTGCTTTTTCTTCCAGTCGCCGATCGCGGCTCGGATCGCATCCTCGGCCAGCACCGAGCAGTGAATTTTCACCGGCGGAAGGGCCAGTTCCTTCACGATCTCGGTGTTTTTGATCGCGAGAGCTTCGTCCACCGTCTTGCCCTTGACCCATTCGGTCGCAAGCGACGAAGACGCAATCGCCGAGCCACAGCCAAAGGTCTTGAACTTGGCGTCTTCGATGATGTTGGTCTGCGGGTTGACTTTGATCTGCAGCTTCATCACGTCGCCGCACTCGGGTGCGCCGACCAGACCGGTGCCCACATCGGCATCCTTCTTGTCCATGGAGCCGACGTTGCGTGGATTGTTGTAGTGGTCGATCACTTTATCGCTGTATGACATTTCGTGCTCCTCACGCTTAGGTTAGATTTCAATTCTTTCGTTTCGAGCCGCCCGCCCCGTGCACCGAGCGATGCGTCCCTTTTCCGCTTCGGTCGAGCTTGCCTGCTCGAAGCTCATGGCTCGAAGCTCATCGTTTCGAAGATCATAGTTCGAATGGCTCGCGGCTCGTATGCTCCTAGTGCGCTTCTGCTGCCCACTTCACACTCTTCAAATCCACGCCCTCTTTCGCCATTTCGTAAAGTGGCGACAGTTCGCGCAGACGCAGTACGGTTTCAACCACGCGGTCGGCTACGTAATCAACCTCGGCTTCGGTGTTGAAGCGTCCGATGCCGAAGCGGATCGAACTGTGGGCCAGATCGTCGCCCGTGCCGAGAGCCTTCAATACATACGATGGCTCGAGCGTCGCCGAGGTGCATGCCGACCCGCTCGAAACTGCGATATCGTTGATGCCCATCAGCAGCGACTCGCCTTCCACGTAGGCAAAGCTGATATTCAGATTGCCGGGCAGGCGATGCTCCATTGAGCCGTTGATATAGACCTCGTCCAGCCGGCTCATGATGCTGTGTTTCAGCCGGTCGCGCATGCCCGCCATCTTGGCGGATTCCTGCGGCATTTCTTCCTGCGCCAGCGCGCAAGCCTTGCCTAGGCCGGCGATGCCGGGAACGTTCAGCGTTCCCGAACGCATGCCGCGCTCGTGTCCGCCGCCGTCAATGAGCGGCACCAATTGCACCCGCGGATTCTTGCGGCGCACGTATAAGGCGCCAGCGCCTTTCGGGCCGTAGAGCTTGTGCCCGGTGATGGACGCGACATCGATGTTCATCTTGTTCACGTCGATCGGAACTTTGCCGATCGCTTGTACCGCGTCGGTATGGAAGACCACGCCCCGCTCGCGGCACATTTTGCCAATCTCGGCGATCGGTTGCAGCACGCCGATTTCGTTATTGGCGGCCATGATCGTGACCAGAATCGTCTTGTCGTCGATCGCGCGCTTCAGGTCATCGAGGTCGATCAGGCCGTCTTTCTGCACGGGCAGATAGGTTACGCGAAACCCGTATTTTTCCAGATGCTTGCAGGTGTCGAGCACGGCTTTGTGTTCGGTGACCGCGGTGATGACGTGGTTGCCCTTCTCGCGGTACATCTCCGCCACGCCCTTGATGGCGAGGTTGTCGCTTTCGGTGGCGCCCGAGGTAAAGATGATTTCTTTCGCGGACGCTCCGATCAGCTTGGCGATACGCTCGCGCGACAATTCGACCGCCTCTTCCGCCGCCCATCCAAAGGGGTGATTGCGACTGGCGGCGTTGCCGAACTTCTCCATGAAGTAAGGCAGCATTTCTTCGAGAACCCGCGGATCCATGGGCGTGGTCGCGTGATTATCCATGTAAATCGGCAGCTTGATCCCGTTGGGAGAGGTGTGCTGTCCGATGTCCTGCGTGGCTGGGGGCGCCGTCTTCGTGCTCATGATTACCTTGCTCCTTTTATTTTCACCGCTTATGGCATCGCTCAAGCGATCGCCTGAATCGAAACCTGGGCTACGAAATGGTCACCAATTCGACCGGCTTCTTGGTTTCCCGCTTATCGACCTCGATGACTTCCGGCTCTTCGTTCATCTGCGAGATTTTGATGTTTTTCAGAACCTGCTCGATGCTTTCATTCACCTTCCGCAGCGGCTCACGAATGGTGCAGCGATCACTCTGATCGCACTCGCCGCGCACGGTCACGCATGAAGTAATAAACAGCGGCCCGTCAATCGCTTTGATCACTTCGAAGGCGGAAATCGTCTTCGGATCGCGCGTGAGCGTGTAACCGCCATTCATGCCATGCTGCGACCGCACCAAACCGACTTTCGCCAGCCGCTGCAGGATTTTCGCCAGCGCTTCCTGCGGGATCCCGTAGGCCTCGGCGACATCCTTCGCGCTGCATGCGCCCTGGTCGACATGCTCGGCCAGATGCTTCATGGCCATGAGCCCATAGTCGGCTTTTTTTGTCAGCTTCAGCATGCCAAATGCCGACCATTCCAGTCGGATTAAACTCCGACTGTTTCGGTCGTATTTTGATTCTAGCTGGATTGGCGACTTCGCGCAAGGCTTGGCAGGCATCGGCAGGATTTCGCAATCGAACGGTAAGTTGCGCCAGGTGAATGGATTACGGAAATTTTCGGCAGCTGGTTCGGGATCGCATTTCGGGAAAGCCCGGGCGCTCGCTACTTTTTGCCGTTGGCCGAGGGTTTCGCCCCGGGCAGCACGAGGCCGCAAACTTCGTCGGCGAAGCTTTCCTCGAGTTTGACGTGGCGGATCAGGAAGCGCATTAAAATTGGCCCGTAGAGCGAGTCTAGGATGAGATCGAAATCGCTCCCCGCGGGCAACTCTCCGCGATCGACGCCGCGTTGCAGAGTTTGATAGGCCTGTTTGCGTCTGGGCCACAGAAATCGGTCGCGATAAGCCTCGATCAACTCCGGGTCGGATTGCCCCCCGGCGAGCATCGCCGCCACGAGCTTGCCGCGCTCGGAGCGGAAGATGCGAATCAGCCGCCTCATCTGAAAGCTCATATCCTGATAGACCGAACCGGTATTCGGAAATTGCAGTTCCTCTTCGGCGCTGGCGGAGAAAGCGTCGGCGACCAGGGCAGCCTTGGTCGGCCACCAACGGTAGACCGTTGTTTTGCCGACGTTGGCGTCGGCGGCGATGGCCTCGATGCTCAGCTCCGGGAATCCACCGTCCTGCTTGAGCAGCTTGAGCGTGCTGCGCAAAATCGACTGGCGCGACTCCTCACTGCGCGGGCGCCCGGGCGGGCGTTTCCCGTTTCCGCCCGTCCCGTTCGAACCATTACTTCGGTTCCGGAGGCGCGCGCGGGGCGTGTGGTTTTGGACCATGGCAGGAGTCTAATATAATATAAATCCGAAACGTACTGTTTTGAATCTTATTTGGAAGCTCCCTGGCGGTCCACAGCTTCCGCTTCGGCAATACGTTTTCGCTGATTTCGGCTTTCAGCGCTTTTCGGCCTTATGTGGATAGTAGCGCTAGCGCTTCGTCGTCCTTATACGTTCGTGGTGATGGCTTTGCTCATCATCATTCTTACGTGCGTGACCATCCCGCGCACTCCGGTGGACATTTTCCCCGACATCAACATTCCGGTCGTGAGCGTGGTCTGGAATTACACCGGGCTGTCACCGAGCGAGATGGCGGACCGGATCGTGACCAACTCCGAGCGCGGAATCACGGTCACGGTCAATGACATTGAACACCAGGAATCGCAGTCGCTCAGCGGCATTGCCGTAATCAAAATCTTCTTCCGGCCGAACGTGAATATTGCCATGGCCGTGACCCAGGTGACGGCGATTTGCCAGACCACGCTGCGCAGCTTGCCTCTCGGCACGACTCCGCCACTGGTCATCACCTACACCGCGTCCTCGACACCGATTGTGCAACTGGGCTTGAGCAGCAAGACGCTTCCCGAACAGCAACTTTTCGATCTCGGCCAGAATTTTCTACGCACCCAGCTGACCACCGTGCAGGGCGCAGGCACTCCCTATCCTTTCGGCGGCAAACCGCGCCAGATTCAGGTGGATCTCGATCTCGCCAAGCTGCAGGCCTATGGTTTGTCGCCGAACGACATCGTCAACGCAGTGGCGGCACAAAACCTCATTCTGCCGGCGGGTACCGCCAAGATCGGACCGACCGAGTACAACGTGGAACTGAACGGCAGTCCCCGTACCGTCGCCGATCTCAACGATCTGCCGGTGAAGACCACCAATTCGTCCACCCTCTACATGCGGGATGTGGCCCATGTGCGGGACGGATTTGTGCCGCAAACCAACATCGTGCGCCAGGACGGGGTGCGCGGTGTGTTGATGTCGATCTACAAGCTGGGCGGCTCTTCGACGCTCACGGTGGTCAAAGCCATCAAGGACATGGTGCCGCTGGCGGCGCTGCAACTGCCCCCGGAAATGACGATCAAAGCGCTGTTCGATCAGTCGCTATTCGTGCGCGCATCGATTCAGGGAGTCATCCGCGAGGGCCTGATCGCCGCCTGTCTCACCGCCGCCATGATCTTGCTCTTTCTGGGCGATTGGCGTCCGACGGTGATCATCGCGGTTTCGATTCCCTTGTCCATCTTCGTCTCGGTGCTGCTGCTGGCCGCGCTCGGCGAAACCATCAACATCATGACCCTGGGAGGACTGGCGCTCGCGGTCGGAATCCTGGTCGACGATGCGACCGTCGAGATCGAAAACATCGAGCGCAACCTGGCCATGGGCAAGGAGATGAAGCAGGCCATTCTCGACGGCGCGCAACAGATTGCGGTGCCCGCGTTCGTATCGACGCTCTGTATCTGCATCGTGTTTGTGCCCATGTTCTTTCTGACCGGCGTCGCGAAGTTTCTTTTCGTGCCGCTGGCCGAAGCGGTGTCGTTCGCCATGCTGGCGTCCTACCTGCTGTCACGAACCCTGATTCCGACGATGGTGATGTTTATCATGCGCGGACACGAGCACCGCGCCGCGGAGACCAAGAATCCGTTCGTAAAATTTCAACGGGGATTCGAACGCGGATTCGAAAAATTCCGCGGCGGCTACCAGCAGCTCCTCGAAACCACGCTCGAACATCGCGGAGTATTCACCATTTGCTTCTTGATTTTCTGCGTTTTGTCGCTGGGGCTGGCGTTCAAACTGGGACAGGATTTTTTTCCGCAAGTGGATGCCGGACTGATTCGTCTGCACTTTCGCGCCCGGCCCGGTTTGCGCGTGGAAGAGACCGCGCGCCTTTGTGATGAAGTCGAGCAAGTGCTGCGCAAAGACATTCCGAAAGAAGAGTTGCAGACCATGCTCGACAACATCGGCGTCCCCTATTCGGGCATCAATCTCTCCTATGCCAGCTCGGGTGTGATTGGGACCAACGATGCGGAGGTCCTGATTGCGCTCAATCCGGAGCACCATCATCCGACGGCGGGATACATTCGCAGATTGCGCCGCGAGTTGCCGTCGCGTTTTCCGGGCGTGGAGTTCTTCTTCCAGCCCGCCGACATCGTGTCGCAAATTCTTAATTTCGGATTGCCCGCGCCGATCGATATTCAGATCATGGGCGCGGATATGCGTTCGAGCTACGAGATCGGACAGCGCATCGCAAATCGTCTGCGCCAGATTCCCGGAGCGGCGGACGTGCACGTGCAACAAATGCTGAGCCTGCCCACTCTCTATCTCGCCATGGACCGAACGCGGGTCAATCAGGTCGGGCTGAATGCCCAAAATGTCGCGCAAAGCGTGCTGATCAGCTTGAGTGGAAGTTCGCAGACCACGCCCGATTACTGGCTCAATCCAAAGAACGGTGTCACCTATCCGGTTGCCATTCAGACGCCGCAGTATCACATGACCTCGCTCCAGGACTTGATGAATACGCCCGTGACCGGCGAGGGCGCGCAACCGCAGGTGCTCGGCAATCTGGTGCAAATCACGCCGGTCGCGCGTCCCGCCGTGGTCAATCATTACAACGTGCAGCCGGTCATCGACGTGTATGCCAGCACCCAGGGGCGCGATCTGGGCGGGGTTGCCTCGGACATCACGACCGCACTCAAACCGTTCTACGACCACCTGCCGCGGGGAACGCGCATCGTGGTTCGCGGGCAGATTGAGACCATGAATTCCTCGTTCTTGGGCTTGGGCTTGGGCCTTCTGGGCGCGATCGTACTGGTCTATTTGCTGATCGTGGTCAACTTTCAGTCGTGGCTCGATCCCTTTATCATTATTACTGCATTGCCCGGAGCGCTCGCGGGAATCTGCTGGATCCTGCTCATCACCCGCACTACGCTCAGCGTTCCGTCGTTGACGGGCGCGGTCATGTGCATGGGAGTGGCGACCGCGAATTCGATTCTGATGGTGTCGTTCGCCCGCGATCGTATGGATATGGGGGTTCCCGCGCTGCAGGCGGCGATTGAAGCCGGTTACACGCGAATGCGCCCGGTCATCATGACCGCGCTCGCGATGATTATCGGCATGCTTCCGATGGCCTTGGGCTTCGGAGAGGGCGGCGAGCAGAACGCTCCGCTCGGCCGCGCCGTGGTCGGCGGCTTGCTGTTTGCGACCGTGGCCACCTTGTTTTTTGTGCCGAGCGTATTCACCATTATTCATGGCCGCCGCGAAGCGCGGTTGCAGTCGGAGCAGCAGTAGAAAAGAAAAGCAGAGTTTGTTGGAGATCGCGATCATGCCTGTGCACCCGCCAGTAACGAGCGAGCCGAACGAGACGCAGCCCGAGCACCCGCAACACCATCCGGATATTGTGCGGCCTCCCGATCTGGCCCCCGCCCCGGCGGGACGGGGAAAGCTTCTCGTGGCGGTCGCGCTGCTCGTCCTGCTCATCGGCGGGGCGATCACCTTTCTGAATCGGAGGAGCGAATCGAACGCGCTCGCGAAAGAAACCGAGGCGGTCTCGGTTCCGACCGTGGCCGTCGTCCAACCCCAGACCGAGCCCGGAAACGACGAACTGGTGTTGCCCGGAAACTTGCAGGCTTATATCGAGTCCCCCATTTTTGCCCGCACCAACGGCTACCTCTTGCGCTGGTACAAGGACATTGGCAGCCAGGTGCGGCAGGGCGAACTGCTGGCGACGATTGACACGCCGGAAGTTGACCAGGAGCTCTCCCAGGCTCGTGCCACCCGCGAGCAGATCAAAGCCGCGCTGGCGCTCGCCAAGATCTCCGCCGACCGTTGGGAGAATCTACGCAAGACCGACTCGGTTTCGCAGCAGGAAACCGATCAGCAAGCCAGCGGCTACCAGCAGGCGCTGGCGAACCTCGCGGCCGCGGACGCGAATCTTCACCGCCTCGAGGATCTGGAATCTTTCAAGAACGTGTACGCTCCTTTTTCCGGCGTGCTCACGCGGCGCAATGTCGATCCGGGCGCGCTCATCAACTCGGGTGCGGGTACGACCGGCGGGACGGGCACCGGCAGAGAGCTGTTCGATATCGCGCGCGTCGATCCGCTTCGTGTTTACGTCAGTGTGCCGCAGGCCTATGCGCCGAACATCAAAGTCGGGATGAAGGCGAACGTCACCCTGCAGGAATTTCCCGGTCAGAAATTCACAGGAACGGTGGCTCGCACCGCCGACGCCATTGATCCTGCGACGCGCACCCTGAATACGGAAGTCGATGTTCCGAATAAAGATGGCAAACTGCTGCCCGGTTCGTTTGGACAGGTGCATTTTGCCACGGGGACCTCGGTCCCTCGAATCACGATTCCGGTCAATGCCATGCTTTTCCGCGCCCAGGGGCCGCAGGTCGCGGTCGTCGACCAGAGCGGCAAGGTGCATCTGCGCCCGATCAGTATTGGACGCGACTTCGGCGCCACGCTCGAAATTCTGGGCGGGCTCGAGGTCAGCGACCAGATCATCATCAATCCCTCCGACTCACTCGAGGAAGGGCAGCAGGTGCACGTCGCGAAGGGGAACGCCGGAGACGCTCACTCGTGAAGCGATTGCCGTCGGTCATGAAATGCGCCTCGCTCCTGGCGGCGTTGCTCGCGGGTGCGAGCCTGGTATGTAGTTTCGGCTGCACGGTCGGACCCAGATACAAGCGCCCGACCGCGCAAGTTCCAGACACGTGGAAAGGCGAAGGGCCGTGGCAGACGGCGGCGCCCAAGGACGCGATTCCGAAGGGTGCATGGTGGCAGATATTCCACGACGCGGAACTCGATCGGTTGGAGCAGGATCTGGTTCAGGCAAACCAGTCGCTGACGGCGGCGCAGGATCGGCTGGCGCAGGCGCGGGCCCAGGCGCGGATCGCATCCGCGGCATACTTTCCCACGCTCAGCACCGATCCGAGCGGGCTGCGCGAGCGTTTCTCCGGGAACCGCCCGCTTGAGGGCGCCAACCCCGCGCAGGTTCGGCCCGACACTGAAAACCTCTTTACCGTGCCGTTTTCGGTGAGCTACGAGCTTGATCTATTCGGACGCGTGCGCCGCACCATGGAAGCGGCCAACGCTTCGCTGCAAGCGAGTGCCGCGGTTCTTGAAAATGTGCGCCTGGTGTTGAGCGCCGAACTCGCTGCCGACTATTTCAATCTGCGCGAAAGTGACCGTGAAGCGGGAGTGGTGCGGACGTCGGTCGAAATCCAGCAAAAAGGATTGGACCTGGTCAACCATCGTCACGAAGGCGGGATTGCGAATGGCCTGGAGGTGGCGCAGCAGGCGGCGCTGCTCGATTCTACGGCGACGCAGCTTTCGCTGGTGCTCGAGCAGCGGGCGCAATACGAACATGCCATCGCCGTGCTGATAGGAAAATCCGCCTCGGCATTCAGCCTGGCTGAGGCGCCGTTTGAGTCGACGCCGCCGGCGATTCCGACCGGAGTTCCCTCGGAGATTCTGGAGCGCCGGCCCGACGTGGCCACCAGCGAACGCCAGATGGCGTTCGAAAATGCGCAGGTCGGCATCGCGATGACTGCGTTTTATCCGCATATCACGCTCTCGGGCAGCGGTGGATTGGAAAGCCGCAACATCGCCACGCTGGCCAGTGCTCCGAGCGCTTTCTGGTCGCTCGGCGGCGACTTGCTGCAGCCGATTTTCAATGGCGGCCGGAATCGCGCCAACCTGGCTTCGACTCGCGCCGCGTATGACGAATCGGTCGCGAATTACCGCGAATCGGTGCTCGAGGCATTTCAGCAGGTCGAAGATGGTCTTTCGGGTCTCGCGCTGCTCGACCGAGCGATGAAAACTCAGCAGGCGGCGGTCACCGACTCGCGCCGCGCCCTCGAGCTCGCCAACAACCGCTACGTCGGCGGGGTCACAACTTATCTCGATGTGATTACCGCGCAGTCCACGTTGCTAACCAATGAGCGCCTGGCAACGCAGTTGCTCGGCCAGCAGATGACCACCTCCGTTTATCTGGTGAAGGCTTTGGGCGGCGCCTGGGACTCTTCCGAACTCCAGCACGAACAGGTGAGGCCCAGGCTGGTTCAGGCCGTCGAGCAGTAACTCAAGGGTCGGGTTTCCTGCCGGGATCTCGCTTTACCAATACCGCAAATTTGATTGCATCGGATGCCCGTTTTCGGGGCCCAGGTAGCGCGCCTACCGATCAGGGATTCGGCGAGCCTGGCGACGGCGAATTTTGCGGAGGTCCGGCCACGGTGGCCGGAGAAACCGGGGTCTGTCGCGAAATAATCTGCTGCGAAGTTGGCAGCGTGGCGGCATCCCAGCCTCCGCCGAGCGCCTCGACCAACTGCACGCTGTCGACGATTTGCGTGATCCGCAGGCTCACGGCTGTCTGTTGGTTGCTGAACAGCGTGGTCTGGGCGGTGATGACGTTGAGGTAGGGATCGATGCCCAGGCGGTAGCGGTCGGTGGCCAGTTTGAGGCTGCGCTCAGCGGATGCGATCGCGACGTCCTGTTGCCCGATTTCCTGAGAAAGAATGCGGAGGGCGGCAAGGTTATCCTCGACTTGTTGAAACGCGGTGAGGACCGTGTTGCGATAATTGGCGACCGTCTCGTCATATTGCGCGCGATACTGTTCGACGGTGGCGCGACGCAGGCCGCCATCGTAAATCGTCTCGGAAACGGACGTGCCGACCGACCAGAACCGGTTTGCCCAGTTGAACCAGGTCCCCGCCCTCGAGCTTTCAAACCCGGCGGTAGCGCTCAGCGTCACCGTCGGATAATAGGCGGCCACGGCGACACCGATTTGCGAGTTGGCCTGAGCCATCAGGCGCTCGTTCGCGGCCACGTCCGGACGCCGTTCGAGCAGTTGCGATGGAACGCCAAACGGAATGGCGGGGGGAGGAGTTTTCAAGGCCTCGACGGCAATCGAAAACGAAGAAGCGGGTTTACCGACCAGCAGTGCAATCGCGTGCTCGTACTGCGCGCGCAGAATGCCCAGATTGGTGTCGAGCGCCTGGGTGGCTTCCAGTTGCGTTTCGGCTTGCGCGACCGATTCGTCGGAGTCGATACCGGTTTCATAGAGCGCCTGGGTCAATTTCAGGGACTCCGCATAAGCCTTTACGGTCGCATCCAGCAGGTCTTTCAGAGCGTCTTGTCCGCGCAGTTGAAAGTAATCGACCGCTAACTCCGCTTGCGCCGTCAGGCGGGTATTCTCGAGGTCGGCGGCGCTCGCTTGCGCGCTCGCGACATCGGCGCGAACCTGGTTGCGCACGCGACCAAACAAGTCGGGCGTCCAGGAAGCATCGAAGGGCAGAGAGAATTCGTTGAAGGTCGTCCCGGTGGTCTGGCCATTGGTTTCGGCAACCGCGGTGCGTTGCCGAGTGGCGCTCGCGCCAACCGTAAGCGTCGGAAAGTATTGCGCGCGAGCCTCGCGCACGATGGCGCGCGCCGCCATGAAGCTGGCGAAGGCGGAGGCGACGTTCTGGTTGGAAATATTGACTTGCTCTTCGAGCTTATTCAGTTCGTCATCGTGGAAAATCTCCCACCACTTGCCATGCAGGGCGCTGTCCTGCGGTTGCGCGACTTTCCAGCCGTCCATTTTCTTGAGATCGTCCGGAGTGACCTCTTTGAAAGTCCCCGGGGTATCGACCGAGGGGCGACTGTAATGCGGGCCGACCACACAGCCCTGAACAACGAAAAGGAGTACGCTCGAAAGCGCCGCGGCGAGAGCGCGCATTTTGTTGTTTGCTTTCATCGTTGTCTCAGACTCATTGTAATGGTTCTCGAGGCCCCGGTCCTTTCCCGATTCTGAGTTCGTCGAGCACATAAAGGACCCCTCATCCGAAGGACTCGAGGTGTCGTTGCGCTTCGAGCTTTCCGTGGTCCCGCAGCCATTTGACTCGCAGGCGGTCGAGCGAGAGATAAACGACCGGCGTGGTGTAAAGCGTGAGCATCTGGCTCAGAATCAGGCCGCCGATAATGGTGATGCCGAGAGGATTGCGGAGTTCCGAACCCGTGCCTTGGCCAAGAGCCAAGGGCAACGCGCCAAACAGGGCGGCCATGGTGGTCATGAGAATGGGTCGAAAGCGCAGGATGCACGCCTGAAAAATGGCGTCTCGCGGGCTCTTGCCTTCGAGACGCTCAGCGGCCAGTGCAAAATCGATCATCAGAATGGCGTTTTTCTTGACGATACCAATCAGCAGAATCACGCCGATGATGGCGATAATGCTGAGGTCCTTGTGAAAGATCATGAGGGCAAGGACAGCGCCCACCCCGGCAGAAGGCAGGGTGGAAATAATCGTGAGCGGATGAATGTAACTCTCGTAGAGAATTCCGAGAACGATATAAACCGACATAAGCGCAGTGATCACGAGAAATGGCTCGGTCGCCAAAGAAGATTGAAAAGCCTGCAGCGTGCCGGAGAACATCCCCGTAATGCTACTCGGCATCCCGATTTTCTGTTCCATGCCGAGGATAACCCGTGAAGCGTCGCTGAGAGATACGCCCGGCGCCAAGTTAAACGAAATGGTCACCGCAGGATATTGCCCCTGGTGATTCACCGCCAGCGGAGCGGTGTTCGCCTCGTAATGTACCACCGCGCTCAGTGGAACGACTTTCCCTTGCGCAGCGCGGATATAAACGTCGTTCAAGTTCACCGGTGATTGCCAGAACTGCGGTTCGACCTCGAGCACGACGTGATACTGGTTGATATTGGTATACATGGTCGAAACCTGGGCTTGCCCGAAGGCCTCATAGAGAGAGTTGTCGAGCATCTGCGGAGTAATACCGAGCCGCGAAGCAGTTTCCCGGTCATACGTAAGCATGGCCTGCAGTCCGCTGTTCTGCTGGTCGGTATTCACATCGGTAAGCAACTTGATATTCCGCATCTGCTGCAAAAGCACCGGGCCCCACTCCACCAGGTCCTGTAAATTGTCGCTTTGGATGGTGTACTGATATTGCGCGCTGCTCTGCCGTCCGCCGATGCGGAGATCCTGTCCGGCTTGCATAAAAGTGTTGGCGCCCGGAACAGAAAAAAGCTTCGGTCGCAGACGGTCAATCACCTGGCTTGAGGTCGCGTTGCGTTCGGAGACGGGTTTAAGGCCCACGAAAACGAAACCGCTATTGGTAGCTCCCCCGCCGCCCGTGAACGCCATGACGTTCTGCACTGCCGGATCCGTTTTGATGACATTCACGATGCGTGAGGTTGACGCTTGCATAGCCTGGAAAGAAATGTCCTGCGAACCCTGAATCCCGCCGAAGACAATACCGTTATCCTGCTGCGGAAAAAATCCTTTGGGGATAATCGCAAAAAGGTAGAAATTAAGCGCGATGGTGACCCCGAGAACCGCCAGCGTCAAATAGGAATGTTCGAGAACCCAACCCAGGCTGCGCTCGTAAACTTCCAGAATCGCATTGAACACACGCTCGCTGGCTTGGAACGCCTGGCCGTGTACCTGATCGTGAAGATGCTTGAGCAGGCGAGAACACATCATCGGGGTCGCGGTGAGAGAAATGAGCAACGAGACCAGAATCGCAACCGAAAGCACCACGGCAAATTCACGGAACAGTCTGCCCACGATGCCGCCCATCATAAGAATAGGGATGAACACGGCAACCAGAGAGACGCTGATCGATAGGACCGTAAAACCAATTTCGCTCGCGCCCTTGAGTGCCGCTTGCATCGGCGTCATGCCCTGTTCAAGATAGCGGGTGATATTTTCGATGACCACAATCGCATCATCCACCACAAAACCCGTCGAAATCGTGAGCGCCATCAGCGAGAGATTATCGATGCTGTAGTGACACAGGTACATCACGCCAAACGTGCCGATCAGTGAGACGGGGACAGCGACGGCTGGAATCAAGGTGGCGCGCACACTTCGCAGGAAGAGGAAAACTACCAGGATTACCAGCGCTATCGAGATGATGAGCGTGCGCTCGACATCGTGAACCGAAGCGCGAATGGTCTGGGTGCGGTCGATCACGATTTCCGTATCGATGGCAGATGGGATCGAAGCCTTGAGCGCTGGCAGCGTCGCCCGTATGCGGTCCACGGTGTCGATGATGTTCGCGCCCGGCTGGCGGAAAACGATGAGCAGGACAGAGGTCTTGCCGTTGGCGAAGCCGGCCGCGCGTATGTTCTCCGTGGAATCCTGGACGTTCGCGATATCGGACAACTTGACGGCGGCACCGTTGTGATAACCGACCACCAGCGGCATGTAGTCCACCGCTTTGAGAAGCTGGTCGTTGGTCACGATGTCCGCGATCATGTCGTTATTGGCGACTTGCCCCTTCGGACGGTTCGCATTCTGCTGGCTCAACATGGAGGCAACGTCCTGCAAGCCGAGACCGTAGCTGTTGAGTTGGGTCGGATTCACGTCGACCCGCACTCCTGGCAGCGAACTGCCGCCAACGGTCACCTGGCCGACGCCCTGGATCTGAGACAGACGCTGCTGCATGATCGTCGAAGCCGCGTCGTACAGCGCTCCGCGGTCATACACCGAAGAGGTAAGCGCTACCACCATGATGGGGGAATCTGCCGGGTTGACCTTGCGATACGTGGGATTCGCCGGGAGATTCGAGGGCAAGTAACTGCGCGCCGCATTGATTGCGGCCTGGACGTCGCGCGCCGCTCCGTCAATATTGCGGTTCAAATCAAACTGGAGCGTGACACTGGTGGTGCCAAGAGTGCTCGACGAGGTCATTTCCGTGATGCCGGCAATCCTTCCGAACTGGCGCTCCAGCGGAGTCGCGACCGAGGAGGCCATGATCTCGGGACTCGCTCCGGGCAAACTGGCGCCCACCGAAATGGTTGGGAAATCGATCTGCGGAAGCGGCGAGACCGGCAACTCCCAAAAAGCCACCGCGCCCGCGAGCGCGATGGCCGCGGTCAGGAGGGTGGTCGCGACCGGCCGCTGAATAAATGGAGAAGAGAGACTCATTCGTAATTCATCCGCATTAGTCCGCCAGCACCGCTTCCGGTCCAGTGTCCGGCGCGCGGCGCGAAGAGTAACGATGCGCAAGCCGGTCGAAGAAGATGTAAATGACGGGAGTCGTGTAGAGCGTAAGAATCTGACTCAAGATGAGGCCGCCCACCATGGAGATGCCCAAGGGACGGCGCAGCTCCGAGCCAATACCGGTGCCGAGGGCGAGTGGCAAGCCGCCGAGCAGCGCGGCCATGGTGGTCATCATGATGGGACGGAAACGCAGCAGGCAGGCCTCGTAAATCGCTTCTTCCGGCCTCTTGCCCTCTTTACGCTCCGCCTCGAGCGCGAAGTCGATCATCATAATTCCATTCTTTTTGACAATACCGATCAGCAGAATGATCCCGATGAGGGCGACCACGCTCAGTTCCTGGCCGCAAATCAACAAGGCCAGAATCGCACCGACTCCGGCCGAGGGCAGAGTCGAAAGAATCGTGATGGGGTGGATGTAGCTTTCGTAGAGAACGCCAAGGACGATATAAACGGTCACCAGAGCGGCGAGAATCAGTAGCGGTTCATTGGACAGGGAGGCTTGAAACGAAGCGGCGGTGCCCTGGAACGCGCCCTGCACGCTGAGCGGCATGCCAATTTCCCGCTGCGCTTTGTCGATGGCCGTGGTGGCTTCGCCAAGCGATGCGCCGGGCGCCAGGTTGAAAGAGATGGTGACCACGGGAAATTGTCCCTGGTGATTCACGGACAGGGGGCTGCTCGTCATTTCGAACCGGGTAATGGCGCTGAGGGGAATCGAGCCGCCATTCACCGTGGCTACCGCGCCTGGATTGGCAGAACCCGAACTGGTCGAGGTGTTCGGAGAAGCGGTGGGGCTCGGCGAAGCGCTCGAGGCAGAATTGCCGGAGGCTGTGGTCGCGGTGATGGTCTGGGTACTCGAAGAGGTGGTGAGCGCGGTCGGAGCCAAAGCGGAACGCACGTAGAGATCCCGCAATCGCGCGGGGTTGTTCCGAAATTCGGGTTGAGTTTCGAGAACGATGTGGTACTGGTTCAACTGCGTGTACATCGTCGAAACCTGACGTTGCCCGTAAGCATCGTAGAGCATCTGGTCGATCGCCTGCGGTGTGATGCCCATGCGGGAGGCGGTGACCCGGTCGATGACGAGCGAGGCGGCAAGACCGGAGGTTTGCTGGTCGGTGGCCAGGTCGCGAAGCTCAGGAATGGCTTGCAGTTTGGCCATGAGCTTGGCCGTCCAGAAATTCAATTCGCTCTGATTGGGATCTTCGAGGGTGTACTGATATTGCGTCCGGCTCACGCGATCTTCGACGGTGAGGTCCTGCACCGGCTGCATATAAAGCGTGATGCCGTCGACCTTTTCGAGAACCAGTTGCAGGCGCCGGATCACATCCGAAGCATTGATTCCGCGCTCTTCGAGAGGTCTCAGATTGATCTGAATGCGCCCGCTGTTCAAGGTTGTGTTGGTGCCATCGACGCCGATGAAGGAAGAAAGACTTTCTACGGCGGGATCCTGGAGGATCCAATGCGTGAGTTCCTGCTGCCTTTCCTCCATGGCGGGAAAAGAAATGGACTGCGAGGCTTCCGAGATGCCCTGAATGATGCCCGTGTCTTGCACCGGGAAGAAGCCTTTGGGGACGATGATGTAGAGCACGATCGTAAGCACCAGGGTGCCCGCAGCCACCAGCAGGGTTGCGGTTTGGCGTTTCAACACCCACCTCAAGGTTCTTCCGTAGAAGGCAATGATGCTTTCGAAGGCGCGCTCCGAGGCCAGGTAAAAACGGCTCTGCTTCTGCCCGTGCGTGCTTCTCAGCAGGCGCGAACACATCATGGGCGTAAGCGTCAGCGAAACCACCGCGGATACGAGGATGGTGACGCTCAGGGTGATGGCAAACTCGCGGAAAAGCCGGCCGACGATGTCGCCCATAAAGAGCAGCGGAATCAACACGGCAATCAGTGAGATGGTAAGCGATACGATCGTGAAACCGATCTGCTCCGAGCCTTTGAGGGCCGCTTCGAGCGGCGGATCTCCTTCTTCGATGAACCGAATGATGTTCTCGATCATGACGATGGCGTCATCGACGACGAAGCCAGTCGAAATGGTGAGCGCCATCAGCGTGAGGTTGTTCAAGCTGAAGCCGGAGAGATACATGACGCCGAACGTGCCGACAATCGAGAGCGGGACGGCCACGCTCGGAATGATGGTGGCGGAAACGTTGCGCAAGAACAGAAAAATGACCATGACCACCAGCGCCACGGTGAGCATGAGTTCGAATTCGACGTCTTTGACCGAAGCCCTGATGGTGGTCGTGCGGTCGGTCAGCACATCCACTTGAACGGCGGCGGGGAGATTGCTCTTGAGAAGCGGGAGCAGCTTCTTAATACGGTCGACCACCTGGATGATGTTGGCTCCAGGTTGGCGTTGAATATTGACGATGACCGCCGGGGTCTCGTTCATCCAGGCGGCCTGGCGATTGTTTTCGACATCATTGTCGACCGTCGCCACCTCGGAGAGTTTTACGGGCGATCCGTTGTGGTAGGCAATGATGACTCCGGCGAAATCGGCGGCGCTGAGCAGTTGGTCGTTCGATTGAATCTGGTAGTCCTGTTGCGGCCCATCGAAGTTGCCCTTCGCCTGGTCGAGGCTGGTTTGCTGCAGGGCGGTGCGCACGTCCTCGAGGTTGATGCCGTAGGAGGAAAGTGCGGTGGGATTCACGCGCACACGGACAGCCGGCTTCTGGCCGCCACTAATGCTGACCAGTCCCACCCCGGGGAGTTGGGAGATTTTCTGCGCGAAGCGGGTGTCGGCGAGATCTTCGACCTGCGGCAGGGGAATTGATTTCGAAGAAAGCGCCAGGGTGACAATCGGCGTATCCGCCGGATTCGATTTGCTATAGATCGGCGGGACCGGCAGATCCGAAGGCAGATACGTCTGCGCCGCGTTGATGGCTGCTTGTACTTCCTGCTCGGCGACGTCGATGTTCAGTTCGAGCGAAAACTGCAAAACAATAATCGAGCTTCCGTCGGAACTGGTGGAAGTCATCTGATTGAGACCCGGGACCTGTCCGAACTGCCGCTCGAGAGGCGCGGTGACGGCCGAGGCCATCACATCGGGACTGGCGCCGGGATAAAACGTAACCACCTGAATGGTGGGGTAGTCGACCTCGGGCAACGCGGAAACGGGCAATTGCAGATAGGCGACGAAGCCAGCGAGCAAGATGGCAGCCATCAATAGCGAAGTCGCTACCGGCCGCAAGATAAATGGTCGAGAGGGACTCACCGCGGCGAGGCTCCGTTTTTGCCCCCGGCGCCGCCGCCGTTCGAGAGTGCGGGAGCCGATCGATTCTCGTTATTTTGGCCGGTTTGAGACGGCTGGCCGGAAGCTTTGCCGTTGCCTTTCGCGGGCGCGCGAACGATGACTTTCGCGCCCTCGAGAAGCTTGTCGAATCCATTCACAGCAACCACGTCGTTCGGTTCAAGACCTTCGACGGCGGTCACGGTTCCATCCGTCGTGCCGGGCGTAATGGTCCGAATGGAGGCGGTCTGATCACCCTTAATGGCATAGACAAACGCGCCTTGGGCGTTGCGCTGAATCGCTTGCGTCGGAATCAACGTCGCCTGGCGTTCGGTGTCGACGAGCAGTTTGATATTGACGAACTGGCTGGGAAACAGAGCATCGTCCGAGTTGTTGAAGATAGCCTTGAGCTTCAAGGTTCCAGTGGTTGGGTCAATGACGTTATCGAGGGTCAGCAAGGTGCCCGATGCGAGCTTCGTGCTGGCCTCACGGTCAAAAGCCTCGACCGAAAGTTTTTTCCCTTTGCGTAATTGCTGCTGAATCTGGGAGAGATGATCTTCAGCGATGCTGAAGATCACCGTGATCGGTTGAAGCTGCGTGATCACGACCAGGGCGGTGGTGCTATTGGCCTGCACGATATTTCCGGGATCGACCAGACGCAGTCCTACGCGTCCGTCGATCGGCGAGGTGATGTGGGTGTAGACCAGATTGACCTTGGCATTGGCCAGTTGCCCCTCGTCGTTTTTTACAGTGCCTTGATCTTGCAGCACCACCTGCTCTTGATCGTCATACTGCTGCTTGGCGATGGCATTGCGATCCAGGGCTTGCTTGTAGCGGTCCAGATCGATTTTGGCTTCCGCCAAAACCGCCTGATCGTGCGCGAGTTGGCCCTCGACTTGGGTTAAGGCCGCCTGATAGGGGCGTGGATCGATTTCGATGAGCGGGTCGCCCTTCCGAACCATCTGCCCTTCGTGATAGTAGACCTGGGTGATCTCGCCTTGTACGCGGCCAGTCACGGTTACGGTATAAACCGGTGTCACCGCGCCCAATGCGTTCAAATAGATCCCGATGTCGCCTTGCTGCGCCACCGCCGTCGACACCAGAACCGGCCGTGAGGACGGATCCCCACCGGCTTTCGCTTCGGAGCTAGCCCCACGGCGTTCCCAGATCGCCACACCGCCCAATAGAACCACCGCCACGAGCAGCCAGACCCACCAGCGGCTCTTCGGAGTGGTTGAATTCTCGGGTGTGTGCTGCTCGGATTCTCTGGGTTCAGTCAAGACTGCCGGTTGTTCTGTCACTTGCACTCCTCAAAATCCGCACTCCTCAAAGCTGCGCGCCTCAAATGAATGAGGGACGATCCGTCGGATGGAAGCTGAAACTACGCACCCTCTATAGGGGAGATGGGACACGCATCCCGAGGAAACAGGCGGCGGCAGGCACAGTTGTCTCCCGGACCTTCCACTGCATTTTATCATTCCATGTCCACTATCATTTTGACGTGCGGCGGAGCAAATCGGACCCCGAATTTTGTGAAGAATTGTCAACACTCCGGCCTGAGGGAGGGTTCGCGGGCGCGTATAATTCGGTCCGTGACGGCAGTCGAAAGCGACAAATCTGGCGACCAATCCGGCCAATGGCTCCGGCGCATCGCTCTGCGATCATTGGTCGCGGCGTCGGGCTTGCTCGGAATCGCCTATGCCGCGGACTATGGTGTGTTTCGATATCGTGTGGCCACGAGTCGACAGCCCTTTGGCAGCGTGAGCGTCGAACACTACGACGCGGTGTTGCATAAGGACGGTAGGAGCGAGTTTATTTTTGATCCACCCGTGCAAGAGACTTGCGTACACAGCCTTTTCCCGCACGCCGGGGACCCTCCGTGCTGGTTTCTCAGCCGGCACGCTGAGCAGAGGACCGACATCTAACGATTCGGGTAACGATCTCGGGCGAGGCGGCGACTGGCTTGGGCAGGCATTTGCTCGGAAAAGCCGAGGGCCGAGCTTTGGAAATATCGCGGCCGGAGAGGCAGGAGGTCGCGCGCACAAAGCGAGGCCGGTCCCGATCGCAGCGCTCGCGTGACCCGCGCCCGGTAGCTATGCCGTGTGCTGTTGCTGACCGCCGAAGCGTGAAAGGATCTCGCGCTCGGCAACCAGCCAGTCCTGGTGCTGGCTCCCGCTGTCGCCGCCCGCGGTTGCTCTGCGCTGCAAGTACAGTTCGTAGGCGCGACGGCGAATCTCTTCTTCGAGGTTGATCGGCACCACGTTGGACGGTTTCCCATTCCGAGGAACGTCCTTCTTAATATCCGTGTGAACTTCCGCCGTAACCTGTACCGCGGCGGGAGGACCGGGGACTTCGATTTTCTTGCTGCGAGGGGTGGTGTTTCCAGTTGTCTTGCGAGCCATAAAGTACTCCTTACAGATACCCAACTCCAAAAATGGTTTTACGTAATGAATAAGCGACATACGCGTGCCCCGATAGCCGCTATCCGGCTATCTGTCACGAATGATTAGTATAACTATAACCCGAACGGCTGTGGATTTGTGCCGAGATTTACTCTTGGTACAAAAAAAGATACCCATCGGATGGATCGCGACCACCATCCTATCGGTCTACGCACTTCTGGAACGGTTGGTGGGGTACGAACCCGAACCGCTGCGAGCAAACGTCGTTTCTCATTTCAATTCGCTTTTAACCCGTAACGGCACGCATCGCACTGGATTTACAGGGCTTGTATGCTCTCGAAAGATTCGGTTGGGCGTCCGGTAGATACCGGGAAACGATGGGAAGTTTGTTTGGAGCGTGGGTTCGATAGAACAGCGGGAGGCAAGCTGAGAACAGAGAACGCTCGATGAAACTCTGCGAACAAGCCTTAAAGAACGGGACCCGGAGACCCATCATCGCCTCTTGCCCCGATGAATTAAATTAGAACCAATCCTGTTCGAACTCAAGTCCGCTCTTCAAAAGCATACCGAGCGACTCAGGAAAACTGCTGTCGCAAAACTTGTCAGCCCAGAAAATGGCTCACCCCCGGAAAGGCGCTCCACATAAGTCGAGCGCAGGAAAGCGCAGCACGAAGATTGACTCAGGCTTACCTACGAGAATGCGCTCGCGTACAGTCCACACTGTATTTACTTCGCCACTCCCGAGAATATGGTTGAGACAGCCCTTCCTCCTCGCCTGCCGTCGCGACACCGGTCAGCAGCCTGCCAAGGGCAGAAAAGGGGGCGTCGTGTCCGGCAGTATTCTCATCGTTGACGATAGCGCATTCATGCGGCATGCCCTCCGGTCTTGCATCGAGCAAAGCGGCGATTGGCAAGTGTGCGCCGAGGCCGAGAACGGAAAAGTCGCGGTTGAAAAGGTCAAAGAGTTGCATCCCGATGTGGTGATTCTGGATTTGCAAATGCCGGTCATGGATGGTCTACAGGCCGCAGCGCAGATCAGTCGGCTTGCCCCCAACACTGCAATGTTGATGGTTACGATGCACAATTACGAGCAACTCGCAAAATACGCTCGCGCCTTCGGGATTAGAGAAGTGCTCACAAAATCCGATGAGCTCGCCGACCATCTACTGGCTAGCTTGAAAAACATTCATGGATCCAGTGATTCATTGATTCATTGATCTTCTGGCCGGCGCGGGCCTTGTGTGCGGTAGGGTCTCTGACATTTACGGTCATAATTTCCCCGCCGCCACTCGACTTATCTCGAGTGCAGGGTCTTTGTCGGTGGTTCCTGGCGCCAAAACCGACGGAGACGGTAAAGCCGTTCACGACGAGCGCTAGTTACTCGGTTTGATACTGGACCAACGCCACCGACACCCAATCAGTCCGACCGACTCGCTGCGTTCTTCAAATCTGCGCTTTATCGTTTCCGCTCACAATCTGCGAACCGAGGGGCCCGTGAATCCGGAATCCACTCCACAAGACATCCAACGAGAAGTTGAAAAATTGAATCGGGACTGTTCGCTACCATACATACTCTATTTTCAAAACTCTGTACCTATAAGGGGATGGCTTCGAAAAACAGCGGTGAAAAAGGCGAGCTCCCGGTGTGCTCCGAGTGTCAGAAGTCGGTGGAACCTGAAGATGCCAGGACCGATGAGGATGGGAAGGTCATTCATGCGGAATGTTTTGTTCTGAGGCTGCGCCTGAAGCGAAACAACCCACAGGCAGACTAAGGAGATGGAATACGTCGGATGTCCAAAACACGCTTCTATGTTGAATGTCCAAACTGTCACACGCGCTACCTCATAAAAAAAGGCGGACTTACCTATAGCAACGGCGCATCCATTGAGAATGTTGCCGGTGCGCCCGAATGGCAAAGGTTGCTTTGTCGCTGTCGCGAGGGGAATCCTTATAAATTCAAATTGAGTGAGACTATACGGCTACAGGTGTTCTCAAACGATGAAAGCGAGCGCACCCACTTCCTGAAGGTAAAGAGCAAAGTTCCAATCTCAGTTCGCTGGCAAGATTGATGGATGAGGGCCAAGGTTCGGAATCGCTCAGCTCTCGTTGCTGGTTACGAAAAGATCGAGCACGTGCTCGTTGAGCATGTCGGCAAGTCTCTTGGCATCCTCGGTCCGCATGCCCCCCAGCAGATCAAATCCAAACAATACCTGCCTCAGTACTGGAATGGTGTCTTGGAAGAGTTGGACGACTAGGACCGCCTTCCCTTCGCTCTGCTGGACGATGAAACGGCAGTTGCTGCGCTCGGTTTTGGTCTCCGCCATATCGCAGTATAGATCATCGACGTATCGTCGACGTAGAGATCATCTTAGATCATAGAGTATCGATCATCGATTATCGACAGTTCGTGACCTGGTCGGCCATCGCTGGCTATGCGGACGCAGTGGCCGCGACGATCTTTCGATCTTTCCGACTGCTTCGACCTTCTTCAGACGCCCATCCAGTTTCAGACAATCCCGTCGGCATTGAAGGCGCAGGATTTCTGAATGACAAACCCTCTTTGATGGGTTGCATGTTGCATGGAAAAACTTCCGCGAAACGAAGGTTCGGAACCGACCAGCGCTGGTTCGCCCGGCTCATCGCCCTTCATTTCCGAGAGTTGCGGGGTTGTGCTTTTCGCAGGTTCGATTCACTCCCCTGCACACCAAAGTAACGTCCAGTTGCTGCCCAGTACCTAAGGATCTGAGCATTTTCTCGACTTGAGCGGAAGATGCAGGGGATCGAGGACGCCAGCGGCCACACGATACTCTGGTAACTTGTCGAGAAGTACCGATGCCCGCAGGATGGATGAGTACGACGATAGCCACAATCATGTCATCGATCGGCAATCAGGGGTTCGGAGCCAAAACCGCCAAGGCCACCCTCGGCGAACTCGAGAGCATGCTTTCGGAGTCGCCCAGTTCAGACAGGGTGTGCCTCAAGCTGGCCCAGGTTCTGCGCGTGCACCGCAGCGAGGTGGCACTGCTCAGGCTGGAAAAAGGTAGCCTTCGATTTATTTTCCCGCCGGAACTGCGATCGGCCGGCGTCCTGCCGCTTACCGGATCGGCGGTGGCAGCGCGGACGGCAGCAACTCGCTCTCCACTACTGTCGAATACCTTCATGCGGGTGAAACATGCCAGCCTGTTTGAAGCCGTCAAGCTCGGGGCCGACGCCGACGAAGATGATCACCGCCAGCAGCAAATGCCGATTCAGAAAATCATGTCCGTACCCGTGGCGCAATCCGGGGGCGAGGTGATGGGAGTGGTGCAGATTTCGCGCAAGGGGCTGGATGGTTCGACGGCGGGCGCTGACTTCACCAACACGGACCTGAAGCAACTGGAGGAGGCCGCGGAAATTCTCGCGCGCATGCCCTTCATGCGGGAAGGCGCAGAGATTTAGTCGAGACCGAGCGAGGGCCCGATCCTGCACCCGTAGTCTCGGCTGCGAGAAAACCTCACACCGCCTGCCCCGCGCAAAATCCCGACGCCCACGCCCACTGGAAGTTAAAGCCGCCAAGCTGGCCGGTGACGTCGACCAGTTCTCCGATGAAAAAAAGGCCGGGCACTTTTCTTGACTCCATGGTTTTGGCGGAAAGTTCATCCGTATCGATGCCACCGGCAGTGACTTCCGCTTTTCCGTAACCCTCGTCTGCATCGGGCTTGATCTCCCACGCATGCAGCTTGTGTTCGGCGTCAGCGAAGGCGCGATCGGAGTTCGCAGCCGGTGCATAGGTTTCCAACCAGCGATCCGCGAAACGGCGAGGCAGAAACTCTCTCAGCAGCAGTTTCCAACTCGACCCGTCGCGCTGGCCAAGGATTCGCAGATCGGCGGCGAGATTGCGGCCCGGCGCGAGGTCGAGATAGATCGGCCCCTTGCCATCCCAATAAGAGGAGATCTGGAGAATCGCAGGCCCACTCATGCCGCGATGAGTAAAAAGCATATTTTCCCGAAACCTCGGCAACGTCTGTTTCGGGCCGCGAGTGGAAGCAAGCACCTCGGTCGAGACTCCTGCCAGGTCGCACCAGCGCTTGCGCTCCCCTTCGCTGAAGACGAGAGGGACCAGGGCAGCGCGCGTGGGTTGGATCTTCAGTCCGAATTGCCGGGCCAGATCGTAACCAAATGAGGTGGCGCCGATTTTCGGGATCGAGAGACCGCCGGTCGCGACCACCAGGCGGGGCGCGATGAAAATGGCTCCCTCGGCTTGAACGGTGAACCGGACGTCTTTCTGTACTTCTTGATTTACCGAATCCTTCCGCACCTGGTTCACTTTCGTATTGCAACGAATTTCCACTCCGGCGCGTCCACATTCCTCCCCGAGCATGGCCGTGATCTCATTCGCCGCCCGATCGCAAAACAACTGGCCGAGTTTTTTCTCGTGATAGGGGATGCGATAGGTTTCGACCAGGCGGATGAAATCGGCGGGAGTATAGCGGGCGAGCGCCGACTTGACGAAGTGCGGGTTGGCCGAAATAAAATTGTCCGGGCCGGAGTGCAGATTGGTGAAATTGCAACGGCCGCCGCCGGAGATCAGAATTTTCCTGCCGATACGATCGGCGCGTTCAAGCACCAGCACACGGCGTCCCCGTTTGCCGGCTTCAATGGCGCACATCAGGCCGGCAGCGCCCGCGCCGAGAATGATGACGTCGTATTCCTGATTCACGCTAAGGATGAGCTTAGCAGGCTGAACCAAACAGGCTGAACCAGATGTTGCCGATTGCGATCGACATAGCGTCGCGCGCGAAGCAGCCAGCCGCCCGTCATCCCTTGCCAACCCGAGCGGAATCGCTGTGGTCGTCCATCCCCCGGTGCGCCGGTCGTGCCGTCCGCTCGATCAGGCGGCAGGCACACTTCCTTTTCGGCTGCTTTACACTGCCGTCGGGGCGACAGGCGATCGAAGCTGCCCGCCAAGGCCCCACTTCACAACCTGCGTGTCCAAAGCCGCCGGCCAGCGAGCAGCTAATGTTCACAACAAAAGCAGATATGTGAATATAATGCGGAACGCCGTCTTCAACCGGTCTCCAAGGGGGCCGAGACGGACCATCGACGAACCGAGAGACGCGAATGACTCAAGCCGGAGGCAAAGCATGAAACGGTTGGCGACTGGACTCTCTACGTTGGCCATCTTTTTCCTGATCTCATCACCACGACCGGTTCAGGCGCAAACGACCTCCGGCGGGACCAGGGCTGCAGGGTCGCGGGCATACGAAGTCACCGGGGAAGTCACCATCACCGGTACGGTGTCTGGCGTACTCATGAAGGCCGCTCCGGGAATGATTGTCGGTTCGCACCTGTTGCTGGCAACTCCCTCCGGCGCGGTGGATGCGAGTTTGGGAAGGTTCGGTTTCGAAGGCGCCGGCGCAGTCTCGGTCGCTGCCGGGCAGCAAATTGAAGCCACCGGCGTTGTGAAGACGATTCAGGACCAGCCGATCTTTCTGGTGCGGACCGTGAAAGTTGGCGGCCAGGTCTACACCATCCGCAACCAGCACGGGTTCCCCGTGTCGCCGCAGGCACGGGAGCGTGCTGGCCAGAAGACCAGCCAGAAAGGGGAATCGCGGTGAACCGCCAAGTTTACGCAGGCATCCTCGGCTTGGTCCTTCTGGCGCTGCTTTCGCTGACGGGCTGCAACAGCTCGAACTTCAATCCCCCGGCTGAACTGATCGCGGCGACGAGCGGATCACCGCAAAGCGCGGCCGTCAACACCCCGTTTGCCGCGCCGCTGGTGGTGACGGTGACGATGGGGGGGGCTCCCGTGAGCGGCGCGTTTGTGACCTTCACGGCTCCGTCGACGGGAGCGAGCGGCACCTTTGCGAATGGGACGAACTCGGAGACGGATACGACCGACTCGAGTGGCATGGTCACCTCGACCGCGTTCACCGCCAATGGAACGCTTGGAGCCGATACGGTGACGGCTTCGGTTGCAGGGGTTACGGCCACGACCAGTTTCAGTCTGACCAACACATCGGGGCCGGCGGCATCGATCACAGCGACCAGTGGGTCGCTGCAAGACGCGACCATCAACACGGCGTTTGCCGCACCGCTGGTAGCGACGGTGGTAGACAGCAACCAATACCCGGTGAGCGGCGCGTCGGTGACCTTCACGGCTCCGGCGTCGGGGCCGAGCGGCGCGTTCGCACCGAACTCGACCGCCACGGACACCGAAACGACCAACGCAAGTGGCATGGCTACCTCGTCGATGTTCACGGCGGATGCGACGGCCGGCTCCTATACGGTGACGGCTACGGTGGCGGAAGTAGCGGCTCCAGCCAATTTCAGCCTGACAAACATCACCGGAGCGGTCGTATCGATCGCGGCGACGAGCGGTACGCCGCAAAGCGCGACGGTGAACGCCCTGTTCTCAGCCCCGCTGGTGGTGACGGTGACATCGGGCGGCGGATCGCCGCTCAGTGGTGTGCTGGTGACGTTCGCGGCCCCAGCGGCGGGAGCGAGCGGCACCTTCGCGGGCGGAGTCAATACGGCTACGACCAACGCGAACGGGGTGGCCACCTCCCAAGCGTTCACCGCGAACGGATCGGTCGGAACCTATACGGTAACGGCAACGGTTGCATCGGGATCGGAGCCCGCTAACTTCATTCTGACCAACTCGGCCATCAACTATGCGTTCTATTTGAGCGGGCTCGAGGCGATCGATGAGGGTCCGAATTTCTACGCTCTGGCGGGGTCGGTGAGCGTCGACGGCAATGGCAATGTCCTCGGCGGTGAACAAGACTATAACGACGGTTTGGGACTTCAGTCCCCTGAGCCTTCGGGCGATACGATCTTGCCGGGAACCGCCGCGCTGACGGTCGATCCTGCAACCGGCCTGGGCACACTCGCGCTGACAACCAACAACACCAGTTTGGGCGTGAATGGCGTCGAAACCCTCGGCGTGCAGTTTGTGAACACCAAGCACGCGCTCATTGTTCAGTTTGACGGGTCGGCAACATCCAGCGGAAGCCTGGACCTGCAGACACTCTCCGGCACGCTCAACGACGGCAACTATGCCTTTACCCTTTCCGGAGTGGACCCGGGGTATGAGTCGATTGTTTTCGGAGGCGTATTCTCGATCTCGGCGAGCGGCACCGCCTTGCAGGGCACTTTCGACGTCGATGATGCTGGAGCTACGAAGACTCCGACGCTCGGAACCCCTTTCAGCGGAACGATCACCGGACCCGATGCTTTCGGGCGCGGCACGATCACGAGCGCCGCTCTAGAGGAGACGCTCAACTACTACGTCGTTGGTCCTGAGGCGATGCGGATCATCGACGTGGACGTCGATACCGGCGATTCGGCCGTCGGCTCGGTGTTCGGCCAGGGCACGGGTACTTTCAGCACCGCATCGCTCGGAAGCTCGGTGTTCGCTGTCGGAAGCAACTCCTTCGGAAATCTCTACGCTGCGGCAGGCATGTTGACTACGGTTCCGGCCGGCGGCACCTTCAATGGAGTCGCGGATGACGATGAATACGACAATGGCACCATCGTTGCCGACGCCTCGATCTCGGGCAACTATACCGTGGCGAGCAATGGATACGGCAGCCTGACCATCGCGGCCGGAGACTTGGGCGACATCAGCGTCCTCGGCCTCTACATGACCGACCCGCTTCTCAACCTGGAGGACCCGAACAACACGACCAGCGGATTGGGGGGCGCTCTCGTTGCCGACCTTGATGTATCGAGTGCCAACAGCAGCGGAGTCAACGGCACCGGAGTCCTGATTCCGCAGACCGACCCTTCAACCGCCAGCTTTGCCGGCAGCTATGCCTTTGGGGCGCAGGCTTACCATAACCCGCGCGGGCCAGCCCTGGGTTGGGAGTTCGACTTTGTGGGGCAGGGATCGATTGACGGTGGCGCTTTCAGCGATGCCACCGGGCTCCTCAGCGATCCTTTCTTCATCTTCAACACCACCCCGCCCGACGGAACCGATAGTGCGACCTTCTCGGGAACCGCGTCTCCGGATCCGGCGAACGCTGGACGCTACACCTTGAAGCTCGGCGTGACCCTGGCCGCGGACCCGGATTTCAACACCGTCATTTATCAGGCGAATGGCGGGCAGCTGTTCTGGCTGGACGAAGAAAAAACCGACGACGGTGTATTCCTTGGCGCGCTCGAGCAGGAAGGGTCGCTCCTCGGGCTCCCGGCGGCGCAGGGGACCCCGGCGCGAACGAAATCGAACCAGAAACCATAGAACTGCAGTGTGTTCAGGATCGTGGGAATGAACCTTCGACTGTCTGTTTCGCTGCTGACATTGTGGCTCGGGGCGAGTCTCGCTCATGCTGGTTCTTACCGGTACTTTCGCATCGGTCAACCAAACAATCTCGAGACCAGGCCGGTCGCCGGCACTGCGATGATGGGGGGTGGGAGCGATCTTGACGAAGCCTTCCGCTGGCTCTGTCAGAAGGGCACCGGGGGTGACTTCCTGATTCTGCGTGCGAGCGGGGGCGACGACTACAACTCCTACATCAACGGATTGTGCCGACTGAACTCGGTGGCAACCCTGATTGTTCCCGATCGCCAGGCTGCGCAGGATCCAGCCGTGGCGGAGATCATTCGCCGCGCGGAAGTGGTATTCATCTCGGGCGGCGACCAGGCCAACTACATCCGCGGCTGGAAAGCTACGCCGGTTCAGGACGCGATCAACGCCAATCTTGCCGCCGGCAAACCGATCGGCGGCACCAGTGCCGGCCTCGCGGTGCTGGGGGAATTTGTCTATGGCGCGCTCGGAGACGCGCCGGACGGCAAGGACCTTGCTTCCGCCGATGTTCTCCCCAATCCTTATATCGGACGGGTGACCCTGGTTCGCGGATTCCTGACCATTCCGCATCTCGAAAACCTGCTCACCGACTCGCATTTCGCCGAGCGGGACCGTATGGGCCGAAGCTTGGGGTTTCTCGCCCGCGTCATGCAAGATGGATGGTCAAGATCTCCGCGTGAGGTCGCGATTGACGAAAAATCGGCGGTGTTGGTCGAATCCGATGGCACAGGAGCCGTAGTCGGAAGCGGGATGGGCGCGTATTTCTTGCGGCCCATGCTCGCGCCCGATGCTTGCAAGATTGGCCAGCCTCTTACCTTCCGCAAAATCAGCGTCTATAAAGTTCCGACGGGCGGGCGATTTGATCTCGTATCCTGGACGGGCGTTGGCGGAACGAATTATTCTCTGTCGGTTGAGAAAGGCAGGATCGAAAGCACGCAGGCCAATCATGCCCTCTACTGACTGATCTTTGGACTGATTCTTGGACTGATCTTTGCACGGCACGGAAAACTGCGCTGGCCGCGGCTGCTTTTGCATCGCTCGACTTGGATGCAAGACCCGAGACCTAAGAGTTGAGGTTGGGAGACCTGAATGAAATTTCCCGGGGTTGCACTGTTGTTGCTGATGGTAGCGTCGGCCGTGACTGAGGCTCAGGATGCGACCGGAAGAATCTTCGGAACGATCTACGACCAGCAGGGAGCGGTGATCCCCGCCGCGCGCGTCACCATCACCAACACCGCAACCAAAGATGCGCGCACCGTTACCACCAACAAAGAGGGATATTTCCAGGGACTGGCTCTGCCGATTGGCAGTTATAAGGTGACCGCCGAACATCCCGGCTTTCGCACGGTGGTCAGCCAGGAACAGAAATTGCAGATCAACCAGGCGCTCCGCATCGATTTCAAGATCGAGGTGGGCGCGGAGACTCAGAGCGTCGAGGTCGGAGCCGAGGCGGCCCCGGTCGAAACCGTGAACCCAACTCTCGGCCAGTCGATCACCGGACGAACTCTGACCAACATGCCGCTCAACGGGCGGGACATGCTGGATCTGGCTTTGCTTCAGCCTGGGGTCACGGAAAGCAACGACGACAACGCCGGTGCCGGCAATTACAGCATCGCCGGGGGAAGAACCGATTCGGTGACCTTCCTGCTCGACGGCGGACTGAACAACGACTTGCTGGACAACAGTAACGTGCTCGATCCCAATCCCGATGCGATCGCCGAGTTCCGGCTTCTGACGAGCGATTACACGGCTGAGTACGGACGCAACGGCGGCGGGATCATCAGTATCGTGACCAAGTCCGGTTCCAATCAGTTCCATGGCAGCCTGTTCGAATTCCTAAGGAACGCGGCCTTCGACGCCAACGACTACTTCAACAAGCAGCAGGATCTTCCGCGGCTTGACCTGAAGCGAAACCAGTACGGAGCGACGTTCGGAGGGCCGATCGTCAAAGACAAGGCTTTTTTCTTCCTCGCCTATCAGGGACAGCGGCAGGTCAAGGCGAATCCGATCATTGATTCCCCGGTCTACACGCCGCTCGAGCTGCAGGGAAATTTTTCCCAAGCCGAACCCTACGACGGAGTCGTCTGCTTCAATACCGGCGGATGCCCTGATCCGGGGGTGGTCAGTTTCCTGACGGCCAACCCGTATTTCACGACCCCCAACGGAAGTGCGGCGAGCGGCATCATCGATCCCACCAAGATCGATCCCGTCGCCCAAGCGTATATCAAGGCCGGCTTGATCCCAAGCGCTCCCGGCGGCCTGCTTTCGACCTCGGAAAATGCGGAGGACAATCGGAATGAATTGACCGGCAAGCTCGATTTCAACCTCAACGCCAAAGACAAGCTTTCCGCTACCCTCGGTTTCAACCGCGCCGGCGACCCGTATTACGGAACTCTAAACCCCGCACCGTTCGCCAGCGTCCCGGGCTTCCCCAGCATCAATCGGAAAGACTATTACTTCCTGAACCTGGGCTACACACGGATCTTTTCGCCGACCGTGCTCAATGAATTTCATTTCGTCGCGCACCGGACGAATTTCTTGCATGACGCGGCCGGGAACCATCTGCCCACCGGTCCGGATCTTGGCGTCCAGATCACACCTGACCTTGCCACCGGTCCGACCAACATTTTTTTTGATACCGGGTTTCAGATCGGCCCGAGCGAGAACGGTCCAACGACGTTCATCGAGAACACCTTCTCCTGGACCGACGCGCTTTCGTGGACGCGGGGAAAACACAACTGGAAGTTCGGCGCTGGATTCTCGCCTTATCAGGAAAACCTGCTTTACGGCTATTACCTGAACGGGGAGCTCGATTTTTACACGGGCACGAGCACGGCCTCGGGAAATGACTACGCCGATTTTCTGCTGGGCATTCCCGACGCCTACTTCCAAAACGCGCTGGCGCCCTCGAACATTCGGAGCAAAAGCACGTACGCGTTTGGCCAGGACGAGTGGCACTTGCGCAAGAACCTGGTGGTAACGATCGGCCTGCGCTACGAATATAACTCGCCCAAGTACGACACGGAGGGACGCAGCTTTTCGGTGATTCCAGGACTTCAGTCGCATCGTTTTATCAACGCGCCGCCGGGACTGGTGTTTCCCGGCGATCCGGGCGCGCCCACCGGAACCAACTTCCCGGACAAGAAAAACTTCGCACCGCGCTTCGGGTTTGCCTGGGATCCAACCGGGAGTGGCAAGACCAGCCTGCGCGGCGGCGTCGGCATTTTCTATGACATCCTGAAAGGCGAAGATAATCTTCAGTTCAATGGCCAGCCTCCGTTCGTGGGCTCGGCCGGACTCTACTACACTTCCCCGAACTACCTGCCGCCCACCTGTGTCAATCTTCCGAGCGGTTGTCAGGTGACCGGGCCGCTGACCTATATGAGCCACCCCTTTCAGAATGCGTGCAATTATGACGCGGACGGCAACTGCGTTAGTTTGGGCGTGGCGAATACCTTCCCTTCGAAGCCGCCCGCCTCGAACATCGATTTCGCGCCCTATCTGCCGATCAACAGCACCGGCGCTATCTTTCTGGACGACCCCCACCTGCGCACTCCCTACGTCTACCAGTACAACTTGAGTCTCCAGCGCAATCTTGTCGCCGACACGGTTCTTGAGACCAATTATGTAGGGAGCACAGGACGTGGGCTGACTTCGCTCAAAGACATCAATCCGGTCATGCTCGGCACCACCAATCGAAGGCTTAACGGCACCGGCGACAACTGCGGCATCGACCCGGGGGTGCTCTGTTATGGCCCACTCCCGGAATTCCAGAACGTGTCGAACGCGAACTACAACGCGCTTGAGGCGAGCCTGACGCGGCAACCCAAAGACTCACGCCTGGGCACCATCTATTACACCCTCGCCTACACCTACGGACATAACCTCGATAATGTCTCCGGTTTCCAGCAGCGCAATTACCAAGTGCCCGCCTACGACCCGAACCTGTTCTACGCTTCGGGCGACACCGACGTCCGCCATCGCATCACCCTCAGCGGGGGATGGGATCTACCTTTCGATCGGGCATGGGCCGCGGGCCCGAAACGCCTGACCAGGGGCTGGAGTCTCTATCCCATCCTTACCTATCGGACCGGATTCCCGTTCGACATTCCAGCCCAGTTGCCCGATGCCTATGACCCTGTGAATCCGGGTTCCTCGGGCGCGGGCGACCCTTTACTTTCGCGGGCCGCGGTGGTGGCGCCCATCCGAACCTACAACCCTAGACAAGTGCGTACCATTAATGAGGTTACCTACAATTCGGTCTTGAACCCAAAGACCAATCAATCTCAGTGCGTGATCACAACCCAGGCGGTGACGGGCAACTTTATCTTTGACCCCAATAGCTTTTCGAACGTCCCGCTGTTGAACAATGATTACTATGACGGAGGCACTCCCAATGCCTGTTTCCCGCAACTCGATCCGGTGAATAACCCAGCCGACCGAACCTACGGCCTGCGCCGCAACATCCTCCGTGGTCCGACGCTGACCAATCTCGACATTGCGCTCGCCAAAACCACTTCGATCACGGAGCGCTACAAGCTGGAGTTTCGCGCCGAATTCTTCAATGCTCTGAATCATCCCGAGTTCTCTCAGCCGACCCTCGGCAACGGCGCGGCCAACATTGAAAGTCCGACTTTCGGCGAGATCACGAGCACCGGCACGTTTCGCGGTGCGACTCCCCGTATCGGGCAGTTGGCCCTGCGGCTAACGTTCTAGGAGGTCAGTGCTTTGAAAGCCACGACCGGCGGTAACGAGGGCGGGTCGCGAAACGAACCCGGCAGGCAGCTGTTTCAATCCTGGTCTGGTAAACCCGAGGCTCATGTTCGCATGGCCTTTCTAGTGAACCGAACCGTTCACGGAACTCGGAGTCGAGCAAACCTAAGGGCCAAGGCCGGGGAGTTCTCATGACGCAAGAAGAAATCCGACTCTCGGAATCTAGAACGCGCGACAAGCATTGGAAGCGCTGGGGACCCTATGTCAGCGAACGCGCCTGGGGTACGGTGCGCGAAGACTACAGTCCGAATGGAGACGCTTGGGAATATTTGCCTCACGACCATGCTCGTTCGTACGCCTATCGCTGGAACGAAGACGGCTTGGCGGGGATCAGCGATCGCCGGCAAACCATCTGTTTCGCCCTTGGCCTATGGAATGAACGCGACCGAATCCTGAAGGAACGCCTTTTTGGCCTGACGGGAAAGCAAGGCAATCACGGTGAGGACGTGAAGGAATACTATTTTTACCTGGATTCGACCCCCACGCACTCCTATATGAAGTACCTCTACAAATATCCCCAGGCGGAGTTTCCCTACGATCGGCTGGTGGAAGAAAATCGTCGGCGCGACAAGAGCCAGCCCGAATTCGAACTGCTTGATACCGGCGTGTTCAACGACAATCGATACTTCGACGTCTTCGTGGAATATGCCAAGGCGGACGTCGAGGACATCCTGATCAAGATCACGGTCGCAAACCGTGGCCCGGAAGCTGCCAATCTGCACCTGCTCCCGACGGTATGGTTCCGCGACACCTGGTCGTGGCAAGACGCACAACGTCGGCCGGAACTGCATCAGGCAGCGCTTGCTCCCGATCCGGTAATCGAACTCAATCACAATCAGCCCGGCAACTATTGGCTGCACTGCGAAGGCTCACCGGAATTGCTGTTCACCGAGAACGCTACCAATTTGAGCCGTCTGTTTGGTGTGCCGAACCGCAGCGCCTATGTGAAAGACGGCATCAACGACTACATCGTCGACCATGTCCAGGAAGCGGTAAATCCCCGGCCTACGGGAACCAAGGCAGCGGCCCACTCCGCGCTCACGATCGGTGCGGGAGAGACCGCGGTTGTTCGGTTGCGCCTGCTCGACTCCGATCTCAAAGGCAACAATGCTTTCTCCGGTTTCGACGAAACCTTCGCGTCTCGGCAGCGTGAAGCCGACGAGTTCTACGCCACGGTCATTCCGCAAGATCTGCCGGCGGATGCCCAGAATGTCATGCGACAAGGCTTTGCCGGGATGTTATGGTCCAAACAGTTTTACCACTATGTGGTCAAGGATTGGCTGCAGGGTGATCCCGGCAATCCTCCACCACCCCCCGAGCGCCTGCACGGCCGCAACCACGATTGGAAGCACTTATATAACGCGGATGTCATCTCGATGCCCGACAAGTGGGAATATCCTTGGTACGCGGCCTGGGACCTGGCGTTCCATTGCGTTCCGCTCGCGCTCGTCGATTCGGACTTCGCGAAGGAACAGCTCACGCTGATGCTGCGCGAGTGGTACATGCATCCGAACGGACAGATTCCCGCCTACGAGTGGTCGTTTGACGATGTCAATCCGCCGGTCCACGCTTGGGCGGCATGGCGTGTATACAAGATCGAAAAAAAACGCCAGGGCAAGGGCGATTGTGAGTTTTTGCAGCGTATCTTCCACAAGCTCTTGCTCAATTTCACCTGGTGGGTGAACCGCAAGGACGCCGAAGGCATGAACATCTTCCAGGGCGGATTCTTAGGCCTTGACAACATCGGCGTGTTCGACCGCAGCAGCCCGCTGCCTACCGGTGGATACATCGAACAATCCGACGGAACCAGCTGGATGGCAATGTATACCCTCAACTTGCTGGCGATTGCCATGGAACTGGCGTCCGAAGATCCTTGCTATGAAGACGTGGCCAGCAAATTCTGGGAACACTTTATTTACATCGCCGATGCCATCGGCCATCGCGGCGACGACGGCCTGGGGCTATGGAACGAAGAGGACGGATTCTTTTACGACGTGCTCAAGCTGCCCGACGGCACTCACTTTCCGATGAAGATCCGGTCCATGGTGGGATTGATCCCGCTGTTCGCGGTCGAAACCCTGGAGCCCGACGTGCTCGACAAGCTCCCCGATTTCAAACGGCGCCTCGAATGGTTCATCGACAACCGCCCCGATCTGGCGGTCAACGTGGCCTGCATGCGCACTGCGGGCGTGGGCGAGCGCAGGTTGTTGAGTATCGCGGACCACGACAAGCTGCGCTCGATTCTGAAGTTCATGTTGGACGAGCGCGAGTTTCTTTCGCCTTACGGCATCCGCGCCCTGTCCCAGTTCCATCGCGATCATCCTTACAGCTTGAACGTCAACGGAATGGAACACCGCGTAGACTACGAGCCCGGGGAGTCTTCGACCGGATTCTTCGGTGGCAACTCCAACTGGCGGGGTCCGATTTGGTTTCCCGTGAACTACATTCTGGTCGAATCGCTGCAGAAGTTCTACCACTATTTTGGGGACGAGTTCAAAGTCGAGTTTCCAACCGGATCGGGAACGATGATGAACTTGTGGCAGGTTGCGGGCGAATTGTCGCGTCGCATGGCGAGCATTTTTCTTCGCGATGAAAACGGCCGCCGTCCGGTCTTCGGCAAGCTCGAAAAGTTTCAGACCGACCCGCACTGGCGCGACCTCGTGCTGTTCCACGAATACTTCCACGGTGATTCTGGAGCCGGGGTGGGAGCCAGCCATCAGACCGGATGGACCGGGATGGTGACCAAGTTAATGCAGCAAAGCGGAGAGCCTCGCTAACCGTCCCCCTCGGGTTAGGGACGAATCACCGGCTGCGCGACGACAGACCTGTTCTGAACGAACTCGAACTCCACCGAGCGCCGCTCAAGCAGCGAGCGAGAGATCCGGCGGAGGCAGTGTGGTTCGAGTTTCGGCGAGCACGTCTAGTTTTCGATCCCCATCTGCGTCAGGATAAACGCATAGTCGAAAGAGGCTTCTTTCAGGCGATCATAGCGCCCGGACGAGCCGCCATGGCCCGCCGGATCCAGGTTCGTTTTCAGGATCAGCAGATGGTGATCGCTTCGAGTCGCACGCATTTGGGCGACGTACTTGGCCGGTTCCCAATACATCACCTGGCTGTCGTTGAACGAGGTCTTGACCAGGATATTGGGATACGGTTTGTCTTCGATGTTGTCGTAGGGCGAGTACGAAATCATGTAGTCGAAGGCCGGCTTTTCCTTGGGATTCCCCCATTCCTCAAATTCCGTGACCGTGAGTGGCAGGGACTCGTCGAGCATGGTGTTGATGACGTCGACGAAAGGAACTCCGACGATTGCGGCGTGGAAAAGGTCCGGACGCAGATTCAGCACGGCACCCATCAGCAAGCCGCCTGCGCTCCGGCCTTCAATGACCAGCTTGTCTTTTGATCCGTAGCCGTTCGCAACCAGGTATTCCGCGCACGAGGCGAAGTCGGTGAATGTGGTCTTCTTATTCATCATCCTTCCGGCATCATGCCATGCCTTGCCCATTTCTCCGCCGCCGCGGATGTGAGCGAAGGCTACGACCACGCCGCGGTCCACCATCGAAAAAAGATTCGAGTTGAAGAAGATGTCCATGGACACTCCGTAAGAACCGTACCCGTAAAGATAAAGCGGGCCCTTGCCGTCGAGTTTGGCCCCCTTCAGGTGCACTAACGAGATGGGAATCTTTACGCCGTCCGATGCAGTGGCTTCGATCCGCTCCACCTGATAGCGATTCCGATCGTAGCCGCCGGGGACTTCCTTCTGTTTGAGCAACGTGGAAGTACCGTTTCCCATGTCGTATTCGAAGACCGATTGCGCGGTAATAAACGATTGATAGGCGTAACGGAACCGGGAGGTGTCGTACTCGCGATTGACGTAAGAGTAGACAGCGTACGCCGGTTCGGGAAACTCGATGCGCTTGCTTCGCGCGTTGTCGAGACTGGTGACTCGAATCTGCGGCAGTCCGTTTTCGCGTTCGGAGAGAACGTAGTAGTTTTTGAAAAAGTCCGCGTCATCCAGCATGACACTGGCTCGCTCGGGAATGACTTCGGTCCAGTTTTGCCTGCGCGGATCGGAAACCGGAGCTTTCACCAAGCGAAAGTTGCGGCCAGTATCGTTCACCCGTATGTAGAAGAAGTCTCCGTTGTGGTCGGGATAATATTCAACATCCTGCTTGCGGGGCTCCAGGATCTTCCACTCTGCGGTCGGCTGATCGGCCGGGAGGTAGCGTGCCTCCGAAGTGGTGTGGCTGCCTGAAACGAGCAGAATGTAGGCCTTGCTTCGGGTCTTGCCCGCGTACAGATCGAAGCGCTCGTCCTTTTCTTCGTACACGATGGGGTCGTCGCCGCTACTCCCGAGCGTGTGCCGATAGAGCCGATACTGCCGCTTGGCGGAATCTTCGACGGTATAGAACAAAGTCTTATTGTCGTTCGCCCAGACCACCGAGCCGACTTTTTCAGCGTGATCGGCCAGGACCGTTCCCGTCCGCAGGTCTTTGATGGAAAGGGTGTACTGCCGAAAACCGGTGTTGTCGGTTGAGTAAGCTAGCAGGTTCCCATCATCGCTGACCTCATAGGCCGCAACCGACATGAAGCGCTGCCCTTTTGCCATCTCGTTCACGTCGAGCAGAACTTGTTCCGGAGCGTCGAGGCTTCCTTTCTTTCGGCAGCGGATTTGATATTGCTTGCCGGCTTCGGTACGGGAATAGTAGAAATATCCGCTGTCTTTATAGGGAACGTCGACGTCGGTTTCCTTGATGCGGCCGAGCATTTCGTCGTAGAGTTTCTTTTGCAGCGGTTCGGTCGGCTTCATCACCGCGTCGGTGTAGGCGTTTTCCGCCTCCAGGTATGCTCGAACCTCCGGATTCTGCTTCTCGCGCAGCCAGAAATAGTTGTCCACCAGTTTGCGGCCGTTGATCTCGGTCACTTTGGGAATCTTTTTCGCAATGGGCGGCGCGGCCGCGGCACTCGGCGCCGTGCTGGTGGTATCGGCGGCCCGCAGGGGAACATTCGAAATCCACGAGAGCAATACGAGAAACAATGCGGAGAAACGCGCGTACCACTTGTTCATGAAAAATCTCCGGGGTTGATCGGACTCAATGTTCTTGCCTGAGTCAACGAGTATTCACGTCAGGGATCGTTTCGAGCAACGCAAACAATCATATCAAGATCCTGCGAAACAATATTCGCACTGCCTCAGGTGATCATGATCCCTCCCAAAAACCTTGCGAGCCACTTGGGCTCCTTGGACCGGCTCGCGGCTGAGGAGGCGGATTGGGCGGCGAAGTGTAGGAGCGCGGAGCAGAAGTGGTCACAGTTCTCGGGTGCGGCACCGGTGGCGGAGCAGGAGCATGCTTTTGCCGATACCGGGCAAACTGCTGGTCATTGCTGCTCATAGAACATGGAGCGAGCGTTCGGTAGAGTCCGAGAGCACATCGTCAGCCTCCATCACTTCAGCCTCGATCACTTTTCTGCGATTTTGTCCGATGGCTAGCTTCCAGTTGGCTAGCCGTCAGGAAATGGATCGGGGTATACTCGTCCAGACTTTGCCGGGCGCCGGGAACGATGCCTGAGCCCGGACGGAAAAGAGATTGTCGTCAGGGTCGGTGAGGGAGAAGTCCGAACTGTGATGGATGCAAAACTTCGGTCCATTGCTGTAATCATTACAAGACGAAACAGGGCCCGTCGACCGTGCGCCCGGCCCTTCCTCCCGGAGTGAAAGCTGCTATGACGCTGCCCAAGAAGTCGCAGTTCGATCCCCCAACGAAAAATGCCGCGGCCAACCCTGTCCTAAAGGTGGCAAAACCAATCAAAGTGGGCACCGGTCAGAGCCGGGTGAATTTATTCTCGAAGCGCGAACTGGAAGAATACTCTCGTCAAAACCCCGGCCCGGGATTGCTCCGGAGGATCGGCGACCGAGTCAAAGGCCTCTTGAAGAAACTTACGAAGGCTCCCTAAGAGCACGGTTCCCAAACTTACCCGGCCGGAACTGTGGTGGCCCGATTCCTCACGCGTACCCGTAGAGGCCGCGCAGCTAGCCTAAGTTCGTCACGAAATGGTCGTGAAACCACCTAAGTCTTTCAAAATCAGTTCAGGCTGTCGCGAAGTCTGCACTACATTTTGAAAGTGATTTCAGCCGTTCCGGCAGGGTGAGGCCG
>Ga0302324_100002270_pt1 | contig 44944 bp, 41 predicted proteins | sample Palsa_T0_1_FD_201949 | JGI IMG/M metagenome (GOLD analysis project Ga0302324, IMG submission 201949) | Peat permafrost microbial communities from Stordalen Mire near Abisko, Sweden - Palsa_T0_1 | ecosystem: Environmental > Terrestrial > Soil > Palsa > Peat permafrost | place: Sweden: Abisko... | reverse complement strand
CTCGCCGACGCCGACGCCGATGCGCGCCGTGAGGAGCTGCCAGTAGCTGCCGGCCATCCCGAAGAGCACGGTCATGCCGGACCAGGCGATCAGCGACACCGCGATGATGTTGCGGCGGTTCAGCCGGTCGGCGAGGATCGAAATGGGGATCCCGAAGGATACGTAGAAGATCGCGAGCGACACGCCGGTCAGAAAGGCAACGCCCGAATCGGTGAGATGCATTTCGAGCCGGATCGGCTCGAGCACCGTCGAGATGACGTAGCGGTCGGCAATGCTCAGCGTGTACACCATGCACATCACGAGGAGCACATACCAGCGCATGAGCGCCGAGGCGCTGGCCGGCGCCGGGATCGCCTCGAGGACCGCCACCTTGACCGTCATGCGCGCTTCACGCTCGCTGCGAATCCCGTGATACCTTGCACGATCATGCCACGCCACGCCGTTGCCGAGTGCGGATACGCACGCGCCCCGGTGCAGCGCGCAGGCAGCGATTCGCAGTCAAGCAGGCGGCCCCCCGTTCTAAGCAACCCTGATGCACAATAGCAAAATCGGCTTCATCGGCTTGGGTAACGTGGGCGGCAAGCTCGCCGGGAGTCTCGCGCGCCATGGCGCGCAGCTCATCGTGCGCGACTTGAATGCCGACCTCGAGGCGCCGTTCCTGAAGAAGGGCGCTTGCCGCGCCTTATCCCCGCAGGACATGGCCGAGAGGGCGGATGTCGTCATCACCTGCCTGCCCTCGCCTGCCGCATGCGCCGATGTGATGGAGGGTGCGGGGGGGATCCTCGCGGGCCTAAGCGCCGGCAAGGTGTGGCTGGAGATGAGCACCACCGACCCGGCGGAGGTAAGGCGCCTGGGCGCCCTGGTCGAGGCGCGCGGCGCGAGCGCCATGGACTGCCCCGTATCCGGCGGCTGCCACCGCGCCGAAACCGGCAACATCTCGATCTTCGCAGGCGGCGCTCGCGCAGCCTTTGAGCGCATGCTGCCGATCCTGTCGATTCTCGGTCGGCGGATTTTGCATACCGGGCCCTTAGGGTCGGCGTCGCTTCTCAAGGTCCTCACCAACTATCTGTGCACGGTGCACCTCGCGGCGCTTGCCGAGGCCCTGTCCGTCGCCAAGGTGGCGGGCATGGACATGAACACCACCTACGAGGCGATCCGGATTTCCTCGGGCAACTCCTTCGTGCATGAGACCGAGTCCCAGCTCATCCTCAACGGCAGCCGCGACATCAGTTTCACCATGGATCTCGTCATCAAAGATGTGGGACTCTTTGACGCGCTCGCCAAAGACCTCGGCGTGCCGGTCGAACTCGCGCCGCTCGTGCTCGAGATCTTCAAGGACGGGGCACGGCGCTACGGGCCGCGCGAGTGGTCGTCCAACATCATCAAGCGCTTTGAGGAGGCCTGCGCGATTCAGGTCCTGGGCGAGGGATTTCCGGCACAGATGGTGGATGAGGAACCCGAAGCCGCGGGCTACGAAGTACTGCCCAGGGCGCGCCCGGCGGCCCCACGCATATAGCGCATCCCAAGGGCGGGCTGCGCGCCGAAACAAAAGTGAGCGTCTGCCTGCATGAAAGTACGAATTATAATTCGCTTTAATATAACTAAATAAGCCACTGATATTTCGAATATTATATTTCAATAATTGAGGTTCATGGCGATGATCCTGCAGATTCACGCACTCCCTTCACACATGGCAGATTTTCCGGCGGCAGGCGCTTTGCGGCAGCGGGCGTCGCAGCGCGCCCGACGCTGCACACGCGCGGCGCTTTTGGGATTACTCGTCTGCGGCGTGCTCACCTGCCAGGCTGAACCCCTCTTCAGCTTCGCGACGACGCCCGGACAGCTTCCCAAGGATGTGGTGCCCGCGGCATACCGCATCGACCTTGCCCCCGACCTTGAACAGCTGAAATTCAGCGCGCGTGAGGAAATTGACGTCGACGTCGCTCGCGCGACCGATATCGTCACCGTCAACGCCGTCGACCTTGCGATCGGCAAGGTCGCCCTCGCCGGCGAAGACGGCATGCGCGCGCAGGTGAGCACCGATGCACAGCATGAGACGGCAACCTTCCGTTTTGCGCATCCCCTCGCCGCCGGCCGCCATACGCTCGAGATCGCCTACTCCGGCCGCATCGCCGCAACTCCCGCGGGGATTTACTACAACGACTACGCCACAGCGACAGGGCAGCAGCGGATGCTCGTGACTCAGTTTGAGGCCACCGATGCGCGGCGCATGTTTCCCGGCTGGGATGAGCCGCTCTTCAAGGCGACCTTCGAGCTCGCGGTCGAGCTGCCGAGTGACCTGGCAGCGGTCTCCAACACACCGGCCGCGAGCACGGCGCCCGCAGGGCAAAGTGCGCGCGGCGCTGCCTTGACGAAGACGGTGTTCGCGCGCACGCCGCGCATGTCGACTTATCTCCTCGTGCTGTGCGCCGGCCACCTTGAGCGCATTCACGATGCATCCTCCGGCACGGACATCGGCGTGTGGACCATCGCGGGCAGGGCCGAGCAGGGTCGCGAGGCCCTCACGGCCGCCACCAGGATCCTCTCCTACTACAACAGCTATTTCGGCGTGCCCTACCCGCTGCCGAAGCTCGATCTCATCGCCATCCCCGGTAACTACGCCGCCGGCGCCATGGAGAACTGGGGCGGCATCACCTTCATCGACAACGCACTGCTCTTGGATCCGGCGTCCTCCTCCGAGGGCACTCGCCAAACCATCTTCGAAATCGTCGCGCACGAGATGGCCCACCAGTGGTCCGGGGACCTGGTCACGATGGCATGGTGGAACGATGTATGGCTGAACGAGGGTTTTGCGTCCTGGATGGCCGCCAAGGCATCCGATGCGCTCAATCCCGACTGGCTCGTGTGGTTGCGCCAGCACGCATCAAAGGAACTTGCCATGAGCGCGGACGCCCGCTCCACGGCACACCCGATCCAGATGCAGATCGCTGATGAGAGTCAGGTGATAACGGCGTTCGATTCGATCAGCTATCAGAAGGGCGAAGCCATTCTGCGCATGCTCGAGGTGTATCTGGGCGAGGATGCGTTCCGGGACGGCATGCGCCGCTACATGAAGGCGCACGCCTACTCGAGCGCGACCACCGCGGATCTTTGGGCCGCGCTGCAGGCGGCCTCCGGCAAGCCCGTCGCGGACATCGCTGCAGGCTTCACTGAACAGCCGGGCTTCCCCCTGATCCGCGTTGCGCTCGCATGCCAGGGGGGCGATACGGTCGCGACATTGACCCAGGAACGCTTCACGCTCGATGATCCGGCGGCGGCGCCGCTCACGTGGAATGTGCCGGTGCAGATCGGCTTCGCGGGCGCCACGGAAGGCGCGCGCACGCTCCTCGTCGGCAAGAGCGCCGCGACGACGAGCTTTCCCGGCTGCGGCAGGCCTGTGAAGGCCAATCTCGGTGATGCGGGCTACTTCCGCGTCGAATACGATGCTGCCGCCTTGCGCGCGCTCGCCAAGGTGTATCCGGCGCTCGCGCCGGCAGATCGCGTTGACCTCATGGCTGACGAGTGGGCTCTGGTCGCAGGCGGTCGCGCGCAGCTTGCAGACTATCTGGACCTGACGCGGCGGCTGACGGCGGAAAGCTCGCTCGTCGTGTGGAGCGATGTGATCGATAAGCTCGTCGCGATCGACGACCTTGCGCGCCAGGCGCCCGTGCGCAGCGCATTTCGCCGCTATGCGCTGCAGCTCTTGCGGCCCGCATTTGCACGTGTCGGCTGGGATGCCCGGGCGGGCGACAGCAATCAGACGATTCTCCTGAGGACCGCGCTCATCGCAACGCTCGGCCGCTTCGGCGATCAGGCGGTGATTGCCGAAAGCAAACGCCGCTTCGCAGGCTTCGTCGTGGATCCGGCCGCGCTCGCGCCGAATCTGCGCGCGCCGGTCCTGCAAACCGTCGGGCGCTACGCCGATCAGGCAACCTTCAATCAGCTGCGCTCAATGGGCAAGGCAGCCTCGAGCACTGAGGACAGGCTGCGCTTCTATTTTGCGCTTGCCGGCGCGCAGGACCCGGCCTTGATCGCGGCGGCCGTCAAGATAGCGCTCACCGATGAGATCCCGAATGGCCGCGTCAACCGCTATTTGATCCAGCTCGCTCTGCAGTCGAGTGATCCCGGACTTGTGTGGAAGGAGCTACTCGCCGAGCGCGCGCCCATCATTGCGAAGCTGCCCGCGGGTCGCGGCGGAGGGCTGCTCGCAGCGATCGCGCAGCCATCAAATGATCCGGCGGTCGGGCGCGAACTGCTGACGCTGCCCGAGGCACAGGCATCGCAGGGCGCGCGCTACGAAGCAGCGAAAGCGGTTGCGCGCATTCGGGAGCAGTACGAGTTCAGGAAGAAGCTGTTGCCGGCCCTCGCGCAGTGGCTCGGCGCGCGCTGAAGCTCAATTGCCGCAGGCGCGCTGGCAACTGTCGAATTCGACCTGCAAGGTGGTGTGGCGAATGCCGAACTTCTGCCGCAGTTCATCGACGATCGAGTTTCTGAAGACATCGTCGTGCGGACTCACCGTGGGTGCGACCAGGTGCACGGTGAGCGCCGCTTCGCTGGTGCTCATGCCCCACACGTGCAGATCATGAACCTCGGCAACTCCGTTGCGCGTCGACAGGTAGGTATGCACTTCTTGCAGATCAATGCGCCGCGGCACCGCGTCCATGGACAGGTGCAGCGCATCGCGCAGCAGGCCCCAGGTGCCCGCCAGGATCGCCGTGACGACAATGATGCTGACCAGAGGATCGACCCAGGTCCAGCCGGTGCGCAGGATGATGAGTCCGGAGAGCACAACTCCAGCGGAGACGATCGCATCGCCCACCATGTGCAGAAAGGCGCTGCGGATATTGAGATCATGCGCATGCCCGGCGCCGCCGAGAAGCCAGGCGCTGCCGCCGCTGATGATCATGCCCAAGCCGGCGACGATCATCACGATCGCGCCGCCGACCGGCTGCGGTTCAAGCAGACGTTGCACCGCCTCCCACGCGATCGCGCCGCTCGTGAACAGCAAGAGCACGGCATTACCCAGGGCGGCAAGCACTGACGCGCGGCGCATGCCGTAGGTAAATCTGCCGCTCGCCGGTCGTACTGCGAGGATCGCCGCCACCAAAGTTGCCGCAAGGCCGAGGACGTCGCTCAAGTTATGGCCGGCATCCGCGATGAGCGCGACGGAGTTGGCGATGAAGCCGTAGGCGAGTTCGACGCCGACAAAGATCAGATTGAGCGTCACGGCAAGCGCAAGCCGGCCCTGCATCGAGGCTGCGGGCGCATGGCCATGATCATGGCCGTGATCATGATTATGACCGCCGCCGTGCGCATGGCCGTGGCCGTGGGAATGGCGCGCGGGCTGATACTCGTTGGTCGGTGGGATCTTCACGGCGGGCAGATTATACGGGCCCGGCCGGATGGGCGTCAGCTTGCGACGAAAAGCACCGAACGCTCGGTATTTTCCAGCACCGACGCTGCGACGTCGCCGAATGACAGCGTCGGCCCGGGCCGCCGGCTTACCCCGAGGACGATGAGGTTTTGCCGGCTGCGGCGCGCGTGCTCGAGAATCGCCTTGGCGGGAGTGGTATGAACGGTGACGGCGGTGCGCACGTGCACGCCGTACTGATCCGCGATTTTGACAATGTCCTTCAGCACCGCCTCCTGCTCGCGGCGCTGCGCACCGAGGATGGCGAGCGGCCGCGCCCGCCTCGATTGGGCGGCGACATAGAGCACGGTCAATGGTCGACGCGTCGCGCGCGCCAGCGCCACTGCCACTTCAGCGCCGTGGCGCGACACCTCACTGCCGGTGATGGGAGCCAGAATGTTGAGATTGGCGCAGGAGGCATCGTGCGCATGCGCGCCCAGTGCCAGCGCCACCGCAATCGGGCCGGTGAAAGCGGCCGCAATGCGCGACACCTCGTCATCAAAACCGCCATCGCCGCCGCGCACCGGATCTCTGCCAATCATGAGGAGGTCGTAGCCGCGATGAGCCTCGAGCGCCACCGCCGCGGCGGGGCCGGCGCTCTGCGAGCGCGTCGTGACATCCACCGCCGGCGGGCGCGGCTCGGCCGCGGCGCGCTCGGGCGGGCGCCCGGCGGCCGCGGCGCCCTTGAGTACGCTTTCCGCGCGCCGCGCGGGGGCCTCGATGTCCTCCTGCAACATGGTCACGGGCATCCCGCGGGTGCCGGCGATGAGCCCTGCGAGCCGCGCCGCAAACGTGCCGTTCATGCTGTCGTCGACGGCGACCAGGAGCCGCTCGAGCTCAGGTACAAAGCCGCGGCTCTCCACTTCTTCCTTTTCCAGGCGCGCCTTCTCCTCGGGCGAAAGCGGCACGCGGTTCAATGTCCAGCGCAGCGTCGGCGGCATGATCATGGTGGTGATCATCGCCATGGTGACGATCAGCGTGTAGAGATTCTGGGTGAGCACGCCCATTGACAGGCCGATCGAGGCGACGATCACCTCCGTCGCACCGCGCGCGTTCATCGCGCAGCCGAGCGCGAGCGCTTCGCGGCGCGTGAGGCCTCCCCAATAGGCGCCGGCAAATGCACCGGAGAATTTGCCGACGCTGGCAATGAGGATGAGTCCCAGCGCGAGCACCAGAAAATCCGGCTGGCGCAGAATCGTAAGGTCTGCCGTCAGGCCGGCCATCCCGAAAAATACCGGCATGAAGAGCGCGGTGGTAAGCCCGCCCAGCTGCTCACCGATCTCGCGCGTCAGGATGGGCGACTCGCCGATCAGAATCCCCGCGACGAACGCCCCGAGCACCGTATGCACGCCGATCAGCTGTGTCGTGAGCGCCATTCCCGCCATGAGCAGCAGGATCAAAGTCACGACCGCCGCGTCACTCACGAAATGATCGTTGGTGAAGCGGATGAGGGCAAAGACGACGCGCCGCCCGAGCGTGAAGCTGACGATGAGAAACAGCACGGTGCCAAGGACGCTCGCGCCGACGGAATGCAGATCCACGCGGCCGCGCGCCGCGAGGCTCAGCGTCACGGCGATGATGATCCAGCCGACCGTGTCATCGATGATGGCCGTGGCAAGAATGATCTGGCCAAGGTTGCGGCGCGCGAAATTCATCTCGCGCACCACCACCGCGACCACCTTGACGGAGGAGATCGAGAGCGCCGTGCCGAGGAAGAGCGCCGTGATGAGGCGGTACTGGGGCTGCGGCACGAGCGCGGCGGGCAGCCACTCCCCGAGCAGGAATCCGCATACAAAGGGCAGCGCGATGCCGCTCACGGAGGTGGACAGTGCCGCACGCCGGATGCGCTTGATGAGCCCGAAGTCCGTCTCCATTCCCGCCAGCAGCAGCAGCATGAGAATGCCCAGCTGCGCGATCGCGTTGATCATGCTCATCTGGCGCGGATTCGGCGGAAAAAGCGCGTGCTGCGCGGCGGGCCAGAAGAACCCGAGAAAGGACGGTCCGAGGAGCACGCCGCCCAAAAGCTGCCCGATGACGCCCGGCTGGCCGATGCGCTGCATGAGCTCGCCCAGGAGTCGCCCCACGAGAATGAGGACTGCGATCTGCGCCAGCAGCACAAACTCGGAGGAGTCGGCGGCCGCTGGGCTGGCCGCGCACGCGACGGCCGGAACTGCCGTGGCGAGGACCGCCGCTGACCGTACGGCTAGGCGCACGGTAAGCTGGCGGAACCCATTAAGGCTATGCTTACGCTCGAGCTAAGACAGGGTGTCTCAGCCTTGAACGCTGCAATTTCTGCAAGGGACGTGCAATCTTTGCAACTACGACTTGCGCACAATCGGTGCGGATTCCGGCTCGGCTGCTCCGTGGTGGCTTGCCTGGCCGCCCTTGCGGCCCGCCTCTGCAGCAAGACCCGGGTTCTGCGAGAAGCTGCGCTTCTCGTCAGGGACACTCTGGCCACCCTTGCGACCCGCCTGCGCCGCAAGCTCGCGGTTCTGCGAGAAGCTGCGCTTCGCGCCGGGGACACTCTGGCCACCCTTGCGACCCGCCTCCGCGGCGAGCCTGCGATTCTGCGAAAAACTGCGCTTCTCGTCGGGCACGGCCCGCCCGCCCATGCTGGCGATCTGCCTCTGCCGCTCCTGCTTCATCGATGCGAACCCCCGATTGGATGTTCGCCCGTCCTGCGTCCTTTCTTGAGTCATGTGATATCTCCTCGTGCTACACGTTGCGCCTGCTCGATGGGCCCGTCAACAAATCCAGTGCCCGGGTGTTCTACAGCAAGACCTATGCCGCAGTGCAATGCGACCGACAAGCCAGCGCGCTGAAAGTTCATTAGGGCGTGAGCCGATCGATGACGAGGTTGGTGAGCCCATCGCGGCCCACGAGGTAGGTGATTTCGCCAAACGGATCGCCGCTTGCGCCGGTCGCCTGCCCGGAGCGCGCGATTCTCGCGATAATCTGCACGCTGTCGCCCGCGGCGAAGCGCCGCTCCGGCAGCATCGAATCCGCGGGCGTGAGGTCGACGCGCTGCGGGAAGCGGCTCTCCAGACGCTTCACGGCGAGCGGCGGTCCCGGGCGGCGCGGGTCGCGCACGATGACGAAGAGCGGTACTGCGCTGCTGGCACCTTTCTGCATCGCGGGCGCGAGCACTACATTCAAGCGTACGCTCGCCGGCCCGGTCGCCGCCGGCGCCGCGCCCGTTGCCGGTGCTGCGGATGCGGCGTGTCCCTGCGCCTGATCGGCGAGTTCGTGGTCGATCGCTGCGATCTCCTGCTCGAGGATCGGCCGCACTTTTTCCGGTGGGTTGAGTGTGAGCAGGCGTTCGAAGCGCTCGCGTGCAAGCGGCAGCGCGCCGTGGCGCAGCGCGGCTGCGGCGCCGTAGAACAGTGCCCTGGCGGAATTCGGGTCGAGCGCGATGGCGCGCTCGAGGAGCTTCCCCGCCCGGCCATCAAGCTCCGCGGGGTCGCCAAGTGCCAGTGCCTCCGCAAGTCCCACCAGCGCGTCGACGTTGCGGCCGCCGGCGAGGCGGTCGGCGCGCTCGTAGGCGCGCACGGCGAGCGGCAGCTGCTGCAGCACTTCATAGGAATGGCCCAGCATGAGCCATCCCTGCAGATCGTCCGGATTATGCTCGAGGCGCCGGGCAAGCCGCGCCACCATGTCCTGCGGCTCATTGCCCTCGGGAGCCTGACTCCATGTCCAGTTGCTCCAGGCGCTGTAGCAGGCGGCGCCGCCGATCAAGATCACAAGCGCCGCGCCGATCGCCGCCCGGGGTGCGGGTTCGCCGTGCGCGCCGCGCCGCGCGAGCGGCACCGCGATCAGGAGAATGGCGGCGCTCGTGAGCACCAGGGCGAGCGCAATGAATTGCGCCATCAGGAGCGCCCGTCGTCATCAGGTACGTCAGGATCCGTTAAAGCGAGTGCGCCGCGCTGGCGCACAACGCGCACCGCGACGCCGAGGCCTATGAGAAGAAACAGCGGCGGCGCGAGCCACAACCAGGCATTGCGCGCGGAGAAGCGCGGCCGGAACAGGATGAACTCGCCGTAACGCGCAACCATATAATTGCGCACGTCATCGTCGCTCTTGCCCGCGAGCAACATGTCACGCACTTCCCGGCGCAGGTCTGAGGCAAGTCCGACCGGGGAATCCGCAATCGACTCGTTCTGGCACTGCATGCAGCGCAGCTCATGGGTGAGCTCAAGATACCGCGCCTCGAGCGCCGGATCGGCGATGGAGGTCGCATCGATGGCGCATGCCATGCGCGAGCCCGAGAGCGCGAGCAGGAGGGCGATCACCAGGCCGCCGCGGCACATCATGAGCCTGCGCCCACGCGCTGCGGCAGCCGCGGCAGAAACTCCTGCGCCCATGATTCGCGCGTGAGCGGCCCCACGAGTTTGTAGACGACGATGCCTTGCGGGCTCACCAGAAAAGTCTCGGGCGCGCCGTAAACGCCCCAATCGATCGCCGTGCGCCCGTCGTGGTCCACACCGATGGCCTGATAGGGATTGCCGAGCTGCGCCAGCCACTCGAGCGCGTGGTCATCCTCGTCCTTCCAATCAAGGCCGATGATGGGGATGACGCCGCTCTTTCCGACCTCCACCAGCATGGCGTGCTCGGCACGGCATTCGACGCACCAGGTTCCCCAGACATTGAGGAGATACCAGTGGCCCTTGAGGTCCTGCGAGTTCACCTTGTGCTGCGCATCGGTAAGACTCGGCAGGGCAAACCCCGGGGCTGCGCGGCCGAGGAGCGGCGAGACTATGGTGCCCTTGTCCGGCGAGTGGCGGATGCTGATCGCGAGCACGACGACGAGGAGCGCGAAGAGCGCCAGCGGCAGCGCGAAGCGATTCAACCCGCGCCCTCCTGCGCCACCGCGGTGGCCGGGGCGGCGGCAGCACTGTTGGCGGCAAGCCGGTAGCGCCGGTCGCTGCCTGCGAGCGCACCCCCGAGCGCCATGATGAGCGCCGCGAGCCATACGAGACTGATGAGCGGACGCACTTGGATGCGTACGCTCCAGCGGCCCGCGCCCAGATCATCTCCGAGCGCGATCAGCAAATTCGTGCCGCGATTCATTTGGATGGCGGCCTCGGTGGTCACGGTGCCCTGCACCCAGTAGCGGCGCTTCTCCGGATAGAGCGTGCCGAGCGGCGCCGCGCGGCGCGTCACGACGACGCTGCCGCGTACGCCGTCGTAGTTCGGCCCTTCCAGGCTGCGCACGCCTTCGAAGCGAAATTCATAGCCGCCTACGGCCGCCGTCTCGCCGCGCCCGAGCGCAACGTCATGCTCCTGGGTGAACGACTGCACGACCGTAATGCCGATGACAAACAGGCCGACGCCGATATGCGCCACCGTCATGCCGATGACAGAGCGCGACAACGTGAGGTTACGCCGCCAGCGATCGATGGGATCCAGCAGCGAGGAGAGGATGATCCATGGCCCAAGGGTGAGTCCCACGAGGGTCAAGATTCTTCCTTGCGCAAATACGCCGAAGGACACGGCGCAGGCCAGCAGCAACGCCACCGCGAGGGTTGCGAGGATCGCCCGCTGCTTCTGCGCAAGCCGGCCCTTTTTCCAATTCGCATGCAGTCCCACCGGCAACAGCGCGAGCAGCGGCAGAATCGGCATCAGGAAGGTGGGATTGAAATACGGCAGGCCCACCGAGAGCGTGGGCAGGCCGAACGCGTCGGCGATCAAGGGGGCCAGCGTGCCGCCGAACACGATCGCCGCGGCTATCACCAGCAGGATATTGTTGAACAACAAAAACGATTCGCGCGCGCCGAGTTCAAAACCTGCCGAGGACCGCAAGAGCGGCGCCCGCCAGGCGTACAGCGCGAGCGCGCCACCGATCATGACAATGAGAAACGCCAGGATGAAAATGCCGCGCGTGGGATCTGCGGCGAAGGAATGTACGGACACGAGCACCCCGGAGCGCACGAGAAAGGTGCCGAGCAAGCTCAGTGAAAAGGCCATAATCGCCAGCAGCAGCGTCCAGCTCTTGAAGAGCCCGCGCTTGTCGGTCACGGCGAGGGAATGCACGAGCGCCGTGCCCACGAGCCACGGCATGAAGGAGGCGTTCTCCACCGGATCCCAGAACCAGAATCCGCCCCAGCCGAGCTCGTAGTACGCCCACCAGCTGCCAAGCGCTATGCCGACCGTCAAGAAGGCCCAGGCGGAGGTCGTCCACGGTCGCGTCCAGCGCGCCCATGCCTGATCGAGCCGCCCTTCGAGCATGGCAGCGCACGCGAACGCAAAGGCGACCGCAAACCCCACGTAACCCGTGTACAGAATCGGCGGGTGAATCGCGAGGGCCGGGTCCTGCAGGATCGGATTCAGGTCGCGGCCGTCCGGCGCCGCCGGGATCAAACGCAGGAATGGGTTTGAGGTGGCCAGCGTGAACAGCAGGAATCCGAAACTTACGACACCGAGGACGCCGAGCACCCGTGCGCCGAAGCGCGCCGGCAGGCGCGCGGCCCCGATGGCCACCGCGAGCGTCCAGCAGGCGAGGAGAAAAATCCACAGCAGCAGCGACCCTTCATGCGCGCCCCACAAGGCGGTGACGCGGTAGAAGAGCGGCAGCGCGGAATTGGAGTTCTCCGCGACGTAGCGCACGGAGAAGTCATGCGTGACGAACGCCGTCACGAGGCAGGCGATGGCGGTCGCCACCATGACGAATTGTCCGGCGACTGCGGGCGCAACTGCCGCGAGCCAGCGGTCGCGGCGCAGATGCGCGCCGGCAATGCCGAAGAAGGCCTGCAGGCCTGCCAAGAGCAGCGCCAGTATCAACGCGAATTGGCCGAGTTCCGGCAGCATCAGGAGCCCGTGCGCGCCGCGCCTGGAGCGCTCGCCGCCTCTTTCTTCAAAGCCCGCGCGACCTCCGGCGGCATGTACTTCTCGTCGTGCTTGGCGAGCACCTCATCCGCCACAAAGACGCCGTTCGTGCCGATGCGGCCGTGCGCCACCACGCCCTGCCCTTCACGAAACAGATCCGGCAGCACACCCGTATAGCGCACCGGCAGCTCATGCCTGAAATCCGTGACGACGAAATTGACTTCCAAGCTTCCCGGTGCGCGGTGCACGCTGCCCTTCTCAACCATCCCGCCCAGACGGAAGCGTTGATCGCGCGGCGCCTCGCCTGCGACCACCTGCGATGGGTCGAAGAAGAACATCACATTGGCGCGCAGCGCCCGCAGAGTGAGGCCGCCGGCGATGGCAACTCCTGTTACCACGCCGAGCACCAAGGCGAGCCGGCGGCGCCGCGGCGTCATGGCGCTGCACTCCGGTTGCGCAGGCGACGGCGTGCTTCTGCGCGCGCCCGCGCCAACGAGCGCCGCGCCCACTCAATGTTGAGGACCACGATGGCGAGGGTCAGCGCGTACGATGGCCAGACGAAGCGCGCGTAACCGCCCATATGGAGAAATTCGTTCATTCTGCCAAGGCCTCACGGATCCAGCTCGCGCTGCGCTCGCGTCTTAAGATCTCGCCACGCAGGCGCACCAGGAGCAATGCGACGAAGTAGAGCGTGAATCCGCACAACATCATGAGCAGTGGTACCAGCATCGCGGCGGGCATCTCGGGCTTTGCAAGCTTCATCACAGACGGCGCCTGGTGCAGAGAGTTCCACCACAGGACGGAATAATGAATGATCGGCACATTGACCACACCCACTACCGCCAGTAACCCGCTCGCACGATCGGCGCGCTGCACATCGTCTATCGCGGACCGCAGCGCAATATATCCCATATATAAGAAGAGCAGGATGAGCTCAGAAGTCAGGCGTGGATCCCATTCCCAGTAGGTTCCCCACATCGGCCGGCCCCACAAGGAGCCGGTCACGAGCGCCGCGACCGTAAACGACGCGCCAATGAGTGCGCAGCTCGCCGCGGCAGCGTGCGCAATCTTCATGCGCCAGATGAGACCTACGGCTGCCGAGACCGCCATGGTCACATAGACCATGAGGGACATCCAGGCGCTTGGCGCGTGTACATAGATGATGCGAAAACCATCGCCTTGCTGATAGTCCGCAGGGGCGAGCACGAGACCGCCGTAGAGGCCTGCTAGGATGAGCGCGCCCGCCGGCCATGCGAACCATGGCGTCAGCCGTGCTGAGAGCGCATACACGTGTGGTGGTGAGGCGAGCCGATGAAACCACGTCCAGGCCATTAAATCCTCGCTACTCCAAGCTTATACGCACGGCCGCCGATGCGGCGAGCGGTGCCAGCGTCACACCGAGCACCGCCATGGCGCTCAGAAGATAGAGTGGCGCGGCGAAGCTTGCGCCGCGGATCGCCAAATCCGTGGCCTGCGCCCCAAAGATCAGCACCGGCATTGCAAGCGGCAGTGTCAGAAGCGTGAGCAGCACCCCGCTCCTTCTGACCCCGAGCGTCAAAGCCGCGCCGATGGCGCCGATCAGGCTCAACACCAGCGTACCTAGCGCGATCGGCGCGATGATTCCGGCCAGAGCGGCGTACGGTACGCCAAGCGACAGCCCCGCAAGCGGCGCCATCAAGGCGAGGGGCACTCCGGTCAAGAGCCAATGCGCGGTCGTTTTGGCGAACACGAGCCAGGTGAGCGACTGTCCGGAAAGCGCATATTGCTCGAGCGTACCGTCGCGGGCATCGTCGCGAAACAGGAATTCGAGCGCGAGCAGCGCTGCGAGGAGCGCGGCGACCCAGAGCACTCCGGAGGCAATCTCGCGCAGGCGCGCCAGCTCCGGAGAAATCGACAAGGGGAAGAGCGTTGTGACAATGGCGAAGAAAGCGAGCGGCTGCACGAATTGACCGCGCCTGCGCACCGCGAGCCGCAGATCACGTGCCAGGATGAGCCACGCTGCCTGTAGGGCCGATGTGCTCACGCGGCGGATAACTCAAGTCGCCGCGGCGCGCTTCTCACCGGCAGCTCCTGATGCACCGCGGCGATGACAACACCTGCCGCTGCGAGCTGCCCGTCGATGAGGCTCCCGACGAGCTGCTGTCCCGCGCCGTCGAGATTCGTCGCTGGCTCATCGAGCAGCCACAGCGGCGCGTCAAACAGGATGACTCCGGCCAATGCGACGCGCCTTTTTTGGCCGGCCGAAAGAGTGCGCACCGGCTGGTCGCCCCAAGCACCTGCACCGACGCGCGTGAGCGCGGCGGTTATGTCCGCGGCGCTGAGCGAACGGCGAATGCCGACCCAGTAGTGCAGATTCTCGCGCGCGGTGAGATCAGCCTTGAGCGGCGGCTCATGACCCAGGTACACGACCTGCGAGTGAAAGGCGGGCAGATCCTCGTAGACGTTGCGGCCCGACCAAAGCACGCGCCCGTCCTCAAGACGCATAAGCCCGCACAGTGTGCGCAGCAGAGTCGTCTTGCCGCTGCCGTTGGCTCCGGTCACCTGCAGCATCTCTCCCGCACCGACTTCTAGGTCGATGCCGGCGAGAACGTGGCGCTCGCCGCGCCACAGGTGCAGGTGTTCGGCTTGGATGCGTCGCTCGAGCATGGGCCCCATCAGGTGTCAATTCTGCCCGGAGTCTCGCAAATTCAGCGGCTTAGCGCCATCGGCTAAAGTGTCTTCAGCCTGCGTCATCCAGGGGATCTTCTGTAGAATCCCCGGCAGCGCTCCCCGCCCGGGTGGCGAAATTGGTAGACGCAAGGGACTTAAGTCAATTGAGCACCCAGTCGGAAACGGCTGGCGTGAATGGGGTCAAAGTCGGAGAACCAGTCCACGCATGGGTGACTGCAACCCCGAGCTAAGCCAAGCCGCCTGAGCGGCGCGGAAAGTGTAGAGACTTGACGGCCCCTGCCTAAATCGCGCGTGGCGACAGGGCAAAGGTAAAGTCCAGACTCCAAATGCACGCCTGCAGGCGTGCAGCAGCGAAAGCTGTAGTGAGTATGAAAATCCCTTGGGGGAAACCCCATGCCGGTTCGATTCCGGCCCCGGGCAGTTCAAGGAGGTGTGCGCAAGGAATTTTTTTGCGCGCGGCCGAGGAAGTTAGCAGAATCAGATGACCATTTGCGGAGTTACTCATGTCGACGTCATTCGTACTCAATGGCAAACTCACGACGCTCGATGCCGATCCCAATATGCCCTTGCTGTGGGCTGTGCGCGAAGTCGTCGGTCTGCCCGGAACCAAGTTTGGCTGCGGCATGGCACTATGCGGGGCCTGTACAGTGCACTTGGACGGTCAGGCGATCCGTTCCTGCGTCATGCCATTGACGAGGGTCGCGGGCCGACAAGTCACTACGATCGAGGGCCTGCAGAGCAAGGCAGCTCAGGCGGTTCAAGCGGCCTGGATCGAGCTGCAGGTGCCCCAATGCGGGTACTGCCAATCCGGTCAGGTGATGTCCGCAACTGCGCTCCTTGAAAAGAATGCGGCGCCAACGGACGCCGACATCGATGGCGCTATGAGCGGCAATATTTGCCGCTGCGCAACGTACTCGCGCATTCGCGCGGCGATTCATGCAGCGGCAAAGTCCATCAAGGCATCAGCATGACCCAAGAGTCTTTCGTCCTTCAGCCTGCGCGGCGCGCATTTCTCAAACGCGCCGGCTCAGCCACCGCGGTTGCACTCACGATTGGATTTGACTGGGTGGGTCCGGCGCGCCGTGCGGCCGCCGCCGTTGCGCCGTCGGCGGTCACACCATTTGCGCCCAATGCCTTCCTGCGAATCGGCATTGATGACAGCGTGACGGTGATCGCCAAGCACGTCGAAATGGGCCAGGGGGCCTACACGGGGATCGCCACCATCGTCGCTGAAGAGCTCGATGCCGATTGGTCTCGGGTGCGTGTCGAGAGCGCACCTGCCGATGCCAAGCGCTACGCCAACCTCGTCTTCGGCACCATGCAAGGGACCGGCGGCAGTTCAGCCATGGCCAATTCCTGGATGCAGCTGCGCGAGGCCGGGGCCAAGGCTCGCGCGATGCTACTCACCGCGGCAGCCAAAAACTGGAAAGTGTCCGTCGCCGAGCTTACTGTCGATAAGGGCGTCGTCTACCATTCGGGCAGCAAACGCCAGGCCACATTTGGGTCGCTCGTGCGGACGGCCGCAACATTGCCGGTACCCGACAAGGTGACTCTCAAGGATCCGCGAGACTTCAAGCTGATCGGTCGCCGGACACCGCGCGTTGACGTTGCTGCAAAGGTTGACGGTACGGCGCAGTTCACGCTGGACGTCGTGCTGCCGGGCATGCTCGTGGCGCTCATCAAGCGCCCGCCGCAGTTCGGCGCGACGGTCAAGTCCTTCGATGCCACGGCAGCCAACACGATACCCGGCATGGTCAAGGTTGTGCAGGTGCCAAGCGGCGTTGCGATAATCGCCAAGAGTTTCTGGGCCGCCAAGCAAGGACGAGACGCGCTGAGAGTCGAATGGGACGACACTCACGCCGAGAAGCGCAGCTCAGCGGCTTTGATGGACGAGTACCGGCAACTTGCCGACCGGCCTGCACTATCGGCGCGCAAACAGGGCGATGCAGCACTGGCCATACGCAACGCCGCCCAAAAGGTTTCGGCCAGCTACGAGTTCCCCTATCTCGCCCACGCGCCCATGGAGCCACTCGATGCGGTCGTGAAGCTCTCCGCAGACAGCTGCGAGATCTGGGCAGGCGACCAGTTTCAGACCGTCGACCAAGCTAACGCAGCAAAAACTGCCGGCCTGGATCCACAACAAGTGAGCATCCACACTCTTTATGCCGGCGGCAGCTTTGGGCGGCGCGCCAACCCCGGCTCGGACTACATCGTCGAAGCAGTGTCGATAGCCAAGGCATACGGCGCCGACGGAACGCCGATCAAACTGCAGTGGACGCGCGAGGACGACATCCACGGCGGCCTGTATAGGCCGATGTATTACCACAAACTCGAAGCCGGGCTCAACGACAAACACGAGCTCACGGGGTGGCGCCACGTCATCGTCGGTCAGTCGATCATGGCGGATACGTTTTTTGCGCCATTGATGATCAAAGAGGGCGTTGATCCGACCTCCGTCGAAGGCGCCGCCACGATTGCCTACGCCATACCCAATATCGCCGTCGACTTGTCGACCACCAAGAACCCCGTGCCGGTGCTCTGGTGGCGCGTCGTCGGCAGCTCGCACACGGCATTCGCCGTCGAAGCGTTCATTGACGAGGTCGCGCATGCGGCGGGTGCGGATCCCTTTGCGTTCCGCCGTAGCCTTCTTGAGCATGAATCGCGCATGAAGGCGGTGCTTGAACTCGCGGCCGACAAGGCGGGCTGGAGCACCGGCCCGATGCCGAAGGGCAAAGGCCGCGGGATCGCAGTTGCGGAGGCGTTCAAGACCTATGTTGCGCAAGTCGCCGAGGTCAGTGTCGATGAGAGCGGACATGTCACGGTCGATCGCGTCGTGTGCGCGGTCGACTGCGGTACGCCCATCAATCCGGACATCATCGCCGCCCAAATGGAGGGTGGCATCGGCTTTGGGCTGGGGGCCGTGCGGTACGGAGCGATTACGCTCAAAGACGGCCGTGTCGAACAGGACAACTTCAATAGCTATCGAGTCCTGCGCATGAACGAAATGCCGAAGGTTGAAGTGCACATAGTGCCTTCGACGCAACCACCGACCGGCGTCGGAGAGCCCGGAGTCGCGCCCGTGGGCCCCGCCGTTGCCAACGCGATATTCGCGGCAACCGGAAAGCGTATCCATGTGCTGCCCTTCGCGAAGAGCAGCGCCGCATAACGCGATTTCCTCGGGAGGGGCACGGTGCCATGAAGAAGACAACGCAAGGCGGACACACATCTCACCCTATCCTTTCGGCCCTCGTCGCCATCATCGTCGTGGCGCTCATCGTGTGCGCCTATATCGTCCTTGGCCCTGGTCCCACTAATTTCGCCGGCGGCAGGCGCGTGGAACTGTCTGCCTATCAGGCACAGGATCCCACCGGCGTTCCCGCTGAACTGAAATCGGCGAGCCTCGTCGAGCGGGGCGAATACCTGACGCGCGCGGCGGACTGTCTCGTGTGCCACACGGCCGAGGGCGGCGCGCCGTTTGCGGGAGGACGCGGTTTCGTCTTGCCGTTCGGAACCTTGTACTCGACCAACATCACTCCCGATGTCGAAAGCGGCATCGGCGGTTACACGGACGCAAATTTTCTGGACGCCGTGCATAAGGGAATCGGCCGGCACAATACCAAGCTCTATCCGGCTATGCCGTACGCAAGTTACACCTACATGTCGGACGCCGATGCCCTGGCGATCAAGGCGTATCTCTTTACCCTTAAACCCGTGCATGCACCCGCACCCGCAAACTCGCTGGTCTTTCCTTTCAACCAACGCAGCCTCATGAGCATCTGGTCGCTACTCTTTAATCCGGATCGGCGTTATGAACCCAACGTCGAACGCAGCGCCGAATGGAATCGCGGCGCGTATCTCGCCGAAGCGATGGAACACTGTGGCGAGTGCCATACCCCGCGGAATCTCTTTTTTGCACTGAACAATCGCCAGAAATTCTCAGGATCCGTGCAAGGCGGCTGGCGCGCGTACAACATTACGCCAGATCGCAGCAGCGGCGTGGGGGCCTGGAGCGATGCGGACCTGATCCACTATTTGTCCATAGGGCATGCTGACGGGCGCGGCACTGCTTCAGGTCCGATGGGTGAAGCGGTGGACGAAAGCCTGAGTCATTTGAAGCCGAGTGACATCAGCGCGATGGTGGTTTATCTGCGCTCGGTGGCGCGCGTTGCCACTGCGGACTTGCCGGAACCCAAGACCAATCCTGCACCCTCCTCGCCCGCCGATGGCATGGCCGCAAACGCGGACTCGCACGGCAAGGCTGTTTATGAAGGCGCTTGTGCGGGTTGCCACGGTTGGACCGGGGTCAGTCCGGTCATAGCCTTCGCAACGCTCACCGGGACTCGCGCAGTCAACGATCCAACAGCAAATAACGTGGCGCAGGTCATCATCAGGGGCGCGCAGCGCCATACTGCCAACGGCGCAGATGATATGCCCGCGTTCGGTGACGCGTACTCGGACGCCGAAATCGCGAGTGTCGCAAACTACGTCACTGCCCGGTTTGGCGTCACCGGCTCGCAATTGACCGTGGCACACGTTGCGCAGTTGCGCGCACAGGACTGAATCCGTTGCGCGCTGGGTTTACGCGGCGTCCTCACCGCGACCCGGCGCGGGCTGACTGCCCGCAGGTCGCCACCCGGGTGTGTCTACCGCTGCATTTCCATGATCGCGGAAGGCGGCAGCATGTTTGCGTTGAGATTCGCCATTATCCACAGTGAACCGCTGACGACGAGCGTCACGACGAGGACCCCGAAGGCGAGCGCAAGCACGGTGTTGGTGTTGTCGGACCCCGTGCCGATATGCAGGAAGAACACCAGGTGCACTCCCATCTGAGCGATAGCAAGTACGGCCAGACCGGCTGCTACGCCAGGGGCCCATAACAGGCTCGTTTGCGAGACCAAGAACGATGCCCCGGTGAGGAGCAACGCGAAAGCGAGACCCGCGGTGTAGGCCGCAAAGCTACCCGAGAAGGCGCTCTCCGCAGCGCCCGACGCGGACTCGCCTGAAGCCGAATTCTGCTCCGATAGTTCTGCCATTAGCGTGCTCCCATCAAGTAGACCAGGGTCAGCAACGCCACCCAGATGATGTCGAGCGCGTGCCAGAACAGGCTGAAACACAGCAGCCGGCGACGTACAAAATCGCGCGGGCCCTTTGCGATGGTCTGCGCCACCATGAAGGCGAGCCAAAGCAGGCCGGCGCTGACGTGCACGCCGTGCAGGCCAACTAAACTGAAAAACGCCGAAAGGAAGGCGCTGCGGGAAGGTCCGGCGCCGCGCGCAATCATTCCGGCGAATTCGCTGATTTCCAAACCCAGAAAGCTCGCGCCGAGCGCAAAAGTAACCGCGAATGCAAGATAGAAACCGGTGAGGTAACGCCGCTCGATGGCCAACACGCCAAGGCCACAGGTGTAACTCGAGAAGAGCAGGCATAGCGTTTCGACACCGACGTGGCGCAACCCGAACAGATCATGGCCGGAAGGCCCCCCGGCGGTCTGGCCGGAAAGCACGGCGTAGGTTGCGAACAATGCCGAGAACATGATGATGTCGCTCAGCAGGAAAATCCAAAATCCGTAGGCAACCACGATTCGAACCGGCGCTGGCCCGCCGCCGCTCGCTGGCATCGCGCCCGGCTGCCCCGCGAGAGCCACTGAGGCCGCCTGCGCGCTCACGCCGACTCCAGAGGTTGCAGCCGGACGCGCTCAGCGTTGGCGAGCTGCTCGCCCGAGATCTTGTGGTCGACGCGTTCGCTCCAGCCAAAGGCAAGCAATGTGGCCGCCGCGCACGCGACGCCGAAGATCGCCATCCACCAGATATGCCAGATCATGGCAAAGCCGATTACGACCGCGAAGAATGCGGTCACGAACCCGTTGGCGCTGTTGCTCGGCGTCTCGATCGATTCGTACCGCTCGCGCAACCGAGCGGACCCTTTTTGTTTCATCACCCAAAAGGCATCCAGCGATTCGACCTCGGGCAACACCGCAAAGTTGTAGGCGGGCGGCGGAGAGGCGGTGGACCACTCGAGAGTCCTGCCATTCCAGGGATCACCGGTCAAGTCGCGACGGCTCGCGCGCGTGCGAACGCTGACGACGAGCTGCGCGATCGTCGCGACAATGCCGCCGAGGATGACCACCGCGCCCAGTTCCGCCACGATCAGGTAGGGTTGCCAGCTTAGGTCCGCGTAATGCTGCATGCGCCGGGTCATGCCGAGCAGCCCGAGAGCATAGAGCGGCATGAAAGCCAGATAGAACCCGATCAGCCAGCACCAAAAGCTGATGACGCCGAGCCGCTTGTCGAGCGTAAAGCCGAACGCTTTCGGGAACCAGTAGTTGTAGCCCGCCATGGCGCCGAACAGCACTCCGCCGATGATCACATTGTGGAAGTGCGCGACGAGAAACAGGCTGTTATGCAGCACAAAGTCGACCGGCGGCACCGCCAGCAGCACGCCCGTCAGTCCGCCAATGACAAAGGTCACCATAAAGCCGATGGCCCAGAGCACCGGGACTTCAAAGCGAATGCGGCCCCGGAAAAGGGTGAATAGCCAGTTGAAAAGCTTCACGCCGGTGGGGATCGCGATGATCATCGACATGATGCCGAACACGGCATTCACGTCTGCGCCGGCGCCCATGGTGAAGAAATGGTGCAGCCACACCATGAAGGACAGCACGCAAATCGCCAGCGTCGCCAACACCATGGAGCGATAACCGAAGAGCTGCTTGCCCGAGAACGTCGCGATGACCTCGGAGAAGATGCCGAAGGCCGGCAGAATCAGGATGTAAACCTCCGGATGACCCCAGGCCCAGATCAGATTAATGAACAGCATGCAGTTGCCGCCGCCGTCAATGGTAAAGAAATGCATGCCGACATAGCGGTCGAGCAGCAGCATGCCAAACGTTGCAGTCAGTACCGGAAACGCCGCCACGATCAGCAGCGAAGAGCACAGTGCCGTCCAGCAGAAGACCGGCATGCGCATGTAGGTCATCCCCGGCGCCCGCAGCTTCAGTATCGTGGTAACCATGTTGATGCCCGCGAGCAGCGTGCCGATGCCCGAGATTTGCAACGCCCACAAGTAGTAGTCGACGCCGACGCCGGGCGAGAACTGCAGCTCTGAGAGCGGCGGGTAGGCAAGCCAGCCGGTGCGTGCGAACTCCCCGACGACGAGGGAAATGTTCACGAGCAGCGCGCCCGATGCTGTGAGCCAGAAGCTGATGGCGTTCAGAACCGGAAACGCCACGTCGCGCACGCCGAGCTGCAACGGCACGACGAAGTTCATCAGGCCGACCACAAACGGCATCGCCATGAAAAAGATCATGATCGTGCCGTGTGCGGAGAATATCTGGTCGTAGTGCTCCGGGGGCAGGTAGCCGTCGGCGTTGCCCGCGGCGATAGCGAGCTGGGACCGCATCATAATGGCGTCGATAAAGCCCCGTAGCAGCAGCACGAGTGCCAGCAGCACATACATGACACCGATGCGCTTGTGGTCCACGCTGGTCAGCCACTCGCGCCATAAAAAGGGCCACCAGCGCTTCCAGGTGACAAGGCCAAGCACGGCCAGAACTCCGAAGGTAATGAACAAAGAGGCCGCCATCGGTATCGGCTGGTGAATTGGAATCGCGCCCCAGGTGAGCTTGCCCAATTTAATCTCGATGCGGCGCAGATGCCGCCACAGGCATCGCCTGTTGCAGGATGTGACTGAACAGCAGCGGATCGACACTGCGGTAGGTTTGCGGTGCTGCGTTGCGAGTAGTCCGCGCCAGCTGCGCGTAGGCGTCGGAATCCAGCGTCGGGCCAGCGCTGCGCGCGCGGGCGAGCCAGTTGTCGAACTCCGGCGCTGGCACGGCGTGCACGACGAAGCGCATGTCAGAAAAGCCATCGCCGCTGAATTGCGCAGAAATCCCCGGGTAATCGCCGAGGTGGTCCGCGAGCAGGTATAAATGCGTCGTCATGCCCGGCATCGTGTAGATCTGGCTGCCAAGCTGCGGCACGAAAAAAGAGTTCATGACGGTGGCCGACGTCAGGAAGAACTCGATCGGCGCGCCGCTCGGCACCACCAGCTGATTGACTGCTGCGATGTGTTGGTCCGGGTAAATGAATAGCCATTTCCAATCGAGCGACACGACTTCGATTCGAATTGGGCTGCCGTCGGATTTGAGCTTGCGGCCGGGATCGAGCACATGCGAGCCGGTCCATCCGACGCCTGCGAGCAGGATCACCACCATCGCCGGGATCGACCAGACCACAAGCTCGATCTCGCCTGAATAGGACCAGTCGGGCCGATAATCGGCCCGCTTGTTGGAGGCGCGATACCACCACGCAAAGGCAAGCGTGAGCACGATCACCGGCAGGACAACGACCAGCATAATGGCTGTGGCGTTGATCAGGATCAATCGTTCGGCCGCTGCGACCGGACCCTGCGGGTCGAGCACGCCTGCCGCGCGGCAAGGGGCGACGAGTAACGCCACAGCGGCGAGCGTGAAGATACGCAAACACGAATGGCGCATACGGTCCTCGTGTCGCGCACCCTGCATGCTTACTGTCAATTTAGCAAGCGCCATGCCGAAATTATTGGCCCGGCAGGTAGCGGGCCGCCAGCAGAATGGTGATTCGTCGTGGCTGCTGATGCGCTCCGCGCACGGCATGTTGACAGAACGCGGCGGTGAGGCGCGAAAATCACTTTATCATCCTCAAGCCGCACCACCAACCTCACATGCACTGGAGGTTGCGAGCGCGTCGCGCACAGGCGCGACCTACACGCAAAGAACCCCGCGACAGCGGGGTCCTCTGTCCTTGTCTGAGGTTGGCCTATAGGCGGATCGTGACCGCCTTGGTGCTGAGATAGTTGTCCAATACTGCCTCGCCCATTTCACGGCCCCAACCGGACTGCTTGTAGCCGCCGAACGGCAGTGCCGCATCGAAAATGTTATAGCAGTTTATCCAAACAGTACCTGCTTTGAGCTGTGCCGCCAGGGCGTGCGCCTTGCTGACGTCGCGGGTCCAGATCCCGGCAGCGAGCCCGTAGATACTGTCATTCGCCGCATTGACCAGATCTTCATCCATATCGGCGAAGGGCGTTACCGTCACCACGGGTCCGAAGATCTCTTCCTGGACAATCTTCATGTTTGGCTTTGTATCCACGAACACTGTCGGCTCGATGAAATATCCGGATCCCTCGCGCGCCTTTCCGCCGGCGAGCGCACGAGCACCTTCCTGCTTCCCAGCCTCCAGATAGCCACACACTCGATTGCGCTGAATCTCGGAAACCATCGGGCCCATCTCCGTCGTAGGGTCGAGTCCCGGGCCGAGCTTGATCGCCTTAGCCTGCGCTGCCACGCCCTCCACCACCTGATCGAAAATGCCCTTTTGCACGTACAGGCGCGAACCAGCACAGCAGCACTGACCGTGGTTGAAGAAAATGGCGCTCGCTGCGCCGGGAATCGCAACTTCCAGGTCCGCGTCCTTAAGGATGATGTTCGGGGACTTCCCGCCGAGTTCCAGCGACACATGTTTCAAATCGTGCGCAGCGGCCTTGACGATCAGTCTGCCGACCTCGGTCGACCCGGTGAACGCCACCTTGTCGACGCCCGGATGAGCGGCCAGCGCCGCGCCCGCCGTTTCGCCGAAGCCCGAAACGATATTCACCACACCGGCGGGGAGTCCGGCCTCCTGCAGAATCTCGCCCAAACGCAATGCTGACAGCGGGGTTTCCTCGGCCACTTTGAGCACGACCGTACAGCCGGTCGCAAGCGCTGGTGCGAGTTTCCACGCGGCCATCAGCAATGGAAAATTCCACGGAATGATCTGACCAACGACACCAATCGGCTCCGGGCGCGTGTATGAGTGATATTGCACGCCGGGTGTGTACAGGACCGACAGCGGAATCGTCTTGCCTTCGATCTTTGTAGCCCAGCCGGCCATGTACTGGAAAATATCTGCTGCGAGCGGGACATCCGCAGCTTTGGCGACCGTCATCGGCTTGCCGTTGTCGAGCGACTCAAGTTCAGCGAGTTCGTCTCTATACTTATAGATCAGGTCACCGATGCGCCAGATGATCCTGCCCCGATCAGAAGGAGTCATGGTCGCCCATGGCGGGGATTCGAGCGCGTGCCGCGCGGCCTTGACGGCTGCGTCCACGTCCGCCTTATCGCCTTCAGCCACGCGGGCGATCACGAGGCCCGTGGCCGGATTGGTAACTTCGAAGGTTTTGCCGGAAGCGGCGGCAACCCACTTGCCGCCGATGAGCAGTTTCTTTGCGCTAGCCAGAAATTGCGTGACCGGACTCGATGTCGGGATTTCTTTGAGAACTGCGTTCATCTCAATGCCTCCTGATATTGAATTGTGCTTGCTCGGCTCTGGCGCGTGGCATTCTTAATCGCTGTCGTCAACGCGCCCGCGGTCACCACCGTAACTGTGTTGCGCCACTACGCAGCTCAGTCCGACGACGCCGGTCCTGCGAACCGCCGCCAGTGTACTCCGACAGCTCATAGCCGTTCGTAATGACCTCGAGACCAGGCGCGTGTTCCCGGCAAGACCAAACTCCGAGGCGCTTGCTATAGCTGTGCAGCTACCGATCTTGCCTCGCGTTCGAAAACCGAAATATTTTCAGCCGTTTACGTTGACTTCGATGGCGCGCAGTCACGTCCGGGGACGCACAAGATCTCCGGAAAATCGCACAGAACACACTCAGATTCCATTCGTGGCCGAAGCGGCAGCGCGGACCGGAAAGCGGAAGCGCCAGGGTCGATTCTTGAGCGGCGCGCCTTTTGCCGCCCGCTCGTTCTGCGATCGACTCTGCCCATTCGCAATGAGGATTTTTAAAGCCGGCACGTCAAGCGCATGGGGTCTTGGTGCCAGGCCGCGAGTTGAGCGACTCAGGCCGCTTAGTCAGATACCGGAGCCCGAATACTATGAGTAAAGGTACGGCCCAGCTGCGCTTAATTCGAACCCGCAGTGGCTACCCTGCGGCGAACCTCCGAGATGCATGGCGGCATGCGGGTGTTGTGGCGCCGCCCGCCGTATCATGGCTGATGGAGACACGATGAACCGCATGGAGAACAGCGACTCGTCGGCGACCTCGTGGCGCGGCCGCCTGCTCCGGTTCCCGCTGATTCGGCTTGCGCTCGCGCTGCTTGCGATTGCCATTCCATTTGCGATCGTGGCAATCCCTTTTAATCTCTATGTGGTAGACAAAGGCCTGAAGAAAGCTGGAGCGCTGTTGCTCACAGCGATCATTGTGGGTGCCTACAGCTCGTACGTGCGAATCGTCGAGAAGCGCGCGGTAACCGAGCTTTCCGGGCCGCACGCAATTCGCGAACTCGGTACGGGAATGCTCCTTGGAGCACTCCTCCTGTCGCTCACGATAGGCATACTCGCTGCGCTTCGCGTATATCAGGTGACCGGCAGCAACGGATGGGCGGCCATGGTTGCAACCGTCCCCGGGTTCATCCTGGGAGCGGTTCTCGAAGAAGTCGTAATGCGTGGAGTTGTCTTTCGGATATTGGAACAGTGGCTCGGAAGTTGGATTGCCCTGTTTCTGTCGGCCGCAATATTCGGACTTTTGCACCTGCTCAATCCTGGAGCGACTTTGCTGAATGCGGCTGCAATCATGTTTGAAGCCGGAATCCTGCTGGCGGCAGCCTACATGCTTACCCGGCGTCTGTGGCTCTGCATCGGCATCCATTTCGCGTGGAACTTCACGCAAGGAGGAGTCTTTTCTGCTGCAGTATCCGGCGGCGCATCGACAGGTTTGCTGCAATCGAAACTCGTGGGCGCCGAATGGCTGACGGGCGGCACGTTCGGCGTGGAAGCATCGGCTGTGGCGTTGGCACTCTGCGCTTCCGCGGGCCTTGTGCTTGTCATCGCGGCCAAGCGCAAAGGCAACTTCGTCCGGCCCTCCTAGTCAGCCGGAACAGCGCCCGCTTTTGCTTCCCGAGGAAACAAGCCCTATCGTCATGCGCACGAGAGCTCTCACGGTTCTGAGTTCAGCCTGCGTCCGTAATCACTCAGGAGTATCTGCACGCCGAAGTAACCGATGAACTGCGGTTGAGCATCGCCGAAGCCATTAAGGCTTCGACCCGCCATGAAGAGCGCGATCACGCCTCGTCCGAGCTTGTACCGGCCGCCAAGATCCAACGTGGTGGTATGCGGCGCAGCGCCATAGGCGCGATCGTCGTAGATTTCCGCATCGAGTTCGAGCCGTTGCGTCACCGGCCGCCCGGCAACGAACCCGAGAATTCGCTCCTTGGGTCCATGCCCCGGAAAGTAGTAACCAGCCTCGAAGTCGACATCGAGCGGGCCGACCTTTTTGGTGACTTCTATGGGCAATAAATAGCGGGGTCCCGCTACAGCGATTCCCTTTTGTCGCGCCAGTTGCGAGGCGCCCGTCTCAACCTGAGGAAATGTCGATATCTGCCACCCGCCGTCGCCCTCGTCCAGAAACCGCCATTTGACTCCCGGATAACCGTTGCTCCAGCCGCTTTGATCCTGCTGCCCGCTGGAGTACTGCAGGACGTAGGGAATTTCGTAGGTCAGTTGAATGCGATCACCGATGCCAAAATTCAAATCTATTTGGGGAAGCTGGTAGGAGGAGCCGCCGCGGGTGACGGTTTGCATCGAGCCCAGATTGATTTCCCAGTTGGTGTTGCCCGGGGTGCCGGGGTCGTTGGTGAGGAACGGCGGGCCGGCCTGAGCTTGGGCGGCCCGTGGAGAGTGCAGCAAGACAATGCTCACGCAGAGCGAAAGCGCGGCCGAGGTCTTCAACTCAAGCGGCATCGGCGAACTCTTCGTGGAAGCGCCATCGAAGTCTGTGCTGGCCGCGGAGTCGGCAATCCGATCATTGTGTTGCGTGATGGCAGCGGGATTCAGTTCTTGTCGACTACGGTGTTCGGTTATTCGGTTTCGCGGGCGGGCGCCGCTGATCGCAAATAGCGATGTCCGATGTGTTCGCCTGTAGCGAATCTGTACCTATTGGCACCGCCCGACAAGAACGCGTCAGGAAGTATGCCGTTCCCACAGTCTCGTAAGCGCGTGCGTCACCGGCTTGCAGCCCAGCCTGCGCCGGGATTTGAGACGGTCACGTCGCTGTGAACAACCCGTAGAAGCGCAAACGCTCCGGCGTCATATGCACTTGGTGGAGTTCCGATAGCCATAAGCGACGCGGTAATAGAAGGTACGCACGACTGAGCTATCGCGCGTCAGCTGCGCAGACTTCAGCGGCCCTAAGCGCTCAGCATGCGACTCCACGCAATTGCCCACCAAGTCCTGCGCCTTCCAGCTGACGAGGAGCAAGGTCCGGCCCGCCTGCTGCTCGAGCGGCACCCACCGCTCGTACATGAGACTGGTCCACCCGAACAGGTGGGCGCCCGAAGTCTCGGGCGTCACGGCTGTGCCGTCGGGAGTATAGAAGGCGACTTCGCTTGCAATCGCATAGCGATCCAATCCGACGATGAGAGGCTCGGTGCCGGTCGTTTTCCCGATCTCATTTGCAATAGCGTTGACCTGCTGTCCAAGATCCCTCCAGCCAACCGGCACCAGCTCCATGTGCTCGCCATAACCGATGCCCGGTAACCCGAGGGCGAGAAAATGCAGCCCCGCAGCATAGATCACCAGCAATCCGAGCATGGTAGGAACCCATGCAGCACGGATTTTCGCTACGCCATTGCGCGCCAGCTGTGCGCCGCGGGACATCATCACCGCCGCCATGGCAGGCAAAGCCGCGAGCCAGATCTCACCCGTCCAGTCGAACTTGACGTCGTGACGGATACTGACAACGAAGAACACCGCGAGCGGAACGGCAATCGCCGCTTGCAGAAAGCGTCGCTTGCGCCGCGAATCCGCGACTTCGTTGTTGCCGCCCGCATCTTGCGCTCGACGCAACAGCGCTACTGCCGCAGCGAGGAAGCCCGTCGGCGTAAGCAACACGATGGCCGAAAGTATCAACTTGTGCAGTGAGAACCGCGGCGCTTCCGCAAACCGGCGGGTTGTTTGAAACGCGAAGGAGGCCCATTCGTTTTGCGCGTTCCAGACAATTACAGGCGAAAAGATAGCCACCGCGAGCAACGCAGCCGCATACGGCTGCCAACGTCGCAGCCAGCGCCGCGCCTGCGGATCAAGCAGCATGAACACAAGGGCGGCGGGAGCCAGCAGGCCGATTGAATACTTTGAGAGCAGGCCGATGCCCATCGCCAGGCCGACCCCCCACCACGCGCCAGAGCGACCGGCAACGAGCGCGCGCTCAAGAAAGTAGAGCTCGGCGGCCCAGGCCGCAACGAGCGGCGTATCCGGCGTCATGACCATTCCCGCTGCGAAGAAGAATGGCAGCACCTGTGACAGCACCATGGCTAGCAGCGCACTCGGCGCGTCGAAGAGGTTGCGCGTCAGACGGTACGTGAAGAAAGCCGTGGCGGCCGCGCAGAAAATCGCGCCGATGCGCACGCCGAATTGCGACGCGCCGAAAGCGGAAGTGCCCAGACTGATCAACCACGCGACCATTGGCGGGTGATCAAGATATCCGCTGGCGAGATGGCGCGAATAGTTCCAGTAATACGCCTCTTCTGGCAGCAGCTCAGTCTGCCCGAGGTAGACCAGACGCAGCGCAAACGCATAAACGACGAGGCCGAGGGCCAGTACCCGCCATTGCGTGCCGTTGCCCAATCTCCATGCGAATGACGAAAGTGAGAATGTGTATCCCGGCAGCGTTATGGCCAAACTTGCGCCGACCGCAACAAAGATTGCCACGGACGGCGGCCACGCCCAGCTGTTTATGAGAAGCGCGAGCACGCCGCCGCGCAGGAACAAGGCGAGCAAGCTCACGATAACCAGATGGCCGTACAGCCGCAGATCGCGCGACCGCCCGGCGGCATTCGCCGTCACTCGAATAGTCAGGTGATAAAATAGAGCGGTCGCAACGCAAAAACTGAGGATATGCGCCGACCCGAGACGAATTCCAACGGCAGTTGCCGCAAAGAAAATGAACACGTCGGCGAGCGCCGCCATTGCGGCTGCGACATTGATTCGCTCCGCATCCCGCGGGAATGAAGTCTCCTGGTAGGGCGGTACGACGTCCGGGAGCGCATGCGATTCGGTTACATTATTCATGGAGTTGCTCGGGCACGCTCCTCGAGACCGGCTGACTAGCGTCATCGGGGGATCGGCCGGCAGCCGGCCGCGCTCGGCTGATACATGCCGCAGCCGCCAACGACTCACAACCCAACAGGAACGCTACGGCATCGCCATGCAAGAACAGCGTTGTGTGCCTGAGTCTCATTATTCTCCCCTAAGACGACTTATCTTTCTGCTACCAGATCCTGCCCAGATCCTTTATCTGCACTTCGCAAGCGGCAGGCCGGAAGCCGCCATGCACGAAGCGCCGGGCGGGTTATCGAGCGATGATCACACTGGTCGCCCGTTCCGGCAACCTTGACTTGTCCGCTGCCTACCCCCAGCGGAGGAAATGCGTCTCGAACGGGTGCCAAAAATGCTCAGCGCCGTGCTCCGGCGTCCGTGAGTGAGGGCGATCGCTGCCTAGTCTGAGCACCCGAATGAATTATCCAGCGCCTGGCACCCGTCGAGGGAATGCCTGCAGTGACCTTTCCCGGACGCCCAGAAGCCAAAGGAACACAGCTCCGCCAAGGTTGAGCGGCGCAGCGGGATTCGCGGGGCGAGCCCTGCGGGATGTCCACCTTTAGGTCGCACCCACGGGTGTCACTGTGCGCTGATCAGCGCCCCAGAGCCGACGCCGAGCAGCGCCTCGACCACACCGCTCGACATGATCACGAATGAGTCGCATTTGCGGCTCTGCTGCGCGCGAAAGCTTCTAGGCGCTGTTCAATCCAAGCGGCTTGATTGTGGCCTGCAACACAAGTACTTTACGATGCAAAGTTCGTGGCCGCCAAGCACGCGATCGCTCTGTACATAGGCTTGCGTACGCTGTGGGACAACGTCATCTCCTTCGGAGCTGCTATATGAGTGCACGTTCCCGATCTACCCCAGCGCTAACAACCCTTTTCCTGCAGGCGCCGTCGTTTGACGGCTTCGACGGCGGCGCGGGCTCGCGCTACCAAGCTAAGCGCGAGATCAAATCGTTCTGGTTTCCGACTTGGCTCGCGCAGCCAGCCGCGCTCGTGCCGAACTCGCGCGTCCTCGATGCCCCCGCTGACAAGCTCACCGTCGAACAGAGCCGCGAGGTCGCGCGCGGCTACGACCTCATCATCATCCATACAAGTACCCCGTCGTTTCCAACCGATGCCAGATTCGCCGAGTTGCTACGCGAGGACAATCCGAACCTTAAGATCGGTCTGGTCGGCGCGCCGGCCATGGTCGATCCGGACGGCTCGCTGAAAGCCGCCAGAGCGGTGGATTTTGTGTGCCGCGAGGAATTCGATTACACGTGCAAGGAGGTCGCCGAAGGCCTGTCGCTGAAGGACATCAAGGGACTGTCTTATCGTGACGACGTTGGCCGCATCGTGCACAACCCGGCGCGCGCGATGATCGAGAACATGGACGAGCTCCCATTCGTCGCGCCGATCTACCGGCGCGATCTGAAGATCGAGAACTATTTCATCGGCTACCTGAAGCATCCCTACGTCAGCTTCTACACCGGCCGCGGCTGCCGCTCGAAGTGCACGTTCTGCCTGTGGCCACAAACAATCGGCGGCCATCGCTATCGCGTGCGCTCCGCCGCGAATGTCATCGCCGAAGTCAAATGGATCAAGGAGAACATGCCGGAGGTAAAGGAGATCATGTTTGATGACGATACGTTCACCGATTCCTCCAACCTACCGCGCGTCGCAGCGATCGCGCGCGGCATGGGCGAACTCGGCGTGACCTGGAGCTGCAACGCCAAGGCCAATGTGCCCTACGACACCCTGAAGGTGATGAAGGACAACGGTCTGCGTCTACTGCTGGTGGGCTACGAATCGGGTGACGATCAGATCCTTCACAACATCAAGAAGGGACTGCGCACGGACATTGCACGGCGCTTTACAAATGACTGCCGCAAGCTCGGTATCCTGATCCACGGTACCTTCATCCTTGGGCTGCCGGGCGAGACCAGGGAGACGATCGAGAAAACGATCAAGTTTGCCAAGGAGATCAATCCGCACACAATCCAAGTGTCGCTGGCCGCGCCCTACCCCGGCACGACGCTGTACAGGCAGGCGGTTGATAACGGCTGGCTGCGGGACAACGATGCCGTCAATCTGGTTAATGACCAAGGCGTGCAGTTGGCGGCGATCAGCTATCCACACCTGTCGAAGGAAGAGATCTTCCACAGCATGGAGACGTTCTATAAGCGCTTTTACTTTAGGCCCAGCAAAATTTGGGAGATCGTCAAGGAGATGCTGACTAGCTGGAACATGCTAAAGCGGCGTCTGCGCGAGGGCATCGAGTTCTTCCGCTTCCTGCGCGCACATGAGGCCTGAAGAACCGCGCCGGCACTCGCCCCTGGTGCTGCCGCCACGCGACACCTGCGGCGAATCATTCGACAAGTTTCCACTCCGATAAACGGCAGTAGAGCCGAGGTGCCGGTGGTCCTAGTTCATCCACTCCTGGATATCGCTGGTGTAGCTAGCCTAGTCCTCGCCGCGAGTTATGCCGTTCTAGCTCTCGTAGCCGTGCTGGTTTGGCAAATGCGTCGGGCGCTGCCATGTCCGCTGCGACCGCCGCCCGTGACGGTGCTGAAGCCCTTGTGTGGCGCCGAACCAGGCCTGTACGAACACTTGCGCTCATTCTGTATCCAGAATCACCCGGAGTACCAAATCGTTTTTGGCGTGCGCGATTTGACGGATCCCGCGCTAACGGTGGTAGAGCGGCTGATTGCGGAGTTTCCGTCGCTCCCCATCGACGTCGTCGTCAATCCGCAGCAACACGGCAGTAATTGTAAGATTAGTAATTTGATCAACATGATCGCGCGGGCGCGCTACGATGTGCTGGCAATGGCGGATAGCGATACGATGGTTCGGCACGACTATCTCAGCACCGTAACTGCGCCTTTGCTGGATCACAGCGTTGGCCTGGTGACCTGCATTTACCGCGGCGTACCGACCCGGGCGATTTGGTCGCGGCTCGGCGCGATGTACATCAACGAATGGTACGTGCCGTCGGTCCTGCTCGCGTGGCTTTTCGGCTATCGGGGATATGTCTCCGGCCAAACCCTGTGCCTGCGCCGAGAGACATTGCAGGCGATCGGTGGCCTGCGGGCGATGGCGAACCATCTTGCCGAGGACTATCGACTGGGCGCCCTAATTCGTAGTTTGGGATTGCGGATCGTGTTGTCGCCTTATGTGCTCGACGCGCAGCACCACGAGCCAAACTTAGATTCGCTTATGCGCCATGAGCTTCGGTGGATGCGTACGATACGAGTGCTGCGACCGCACAGCTTTCCCTTTCTCTTCATAACGTTCAGCTTGCCTTTGGCAGTCCTTGGAATCGTGCTGACCTCCGCTGAGCCCTCATTTTCCACGGCCGCCTGGATACTTTTCCAGGTCACCGTCATCGCGCGGCTCGGATTGCACCTTATAAATCGGTTGCGTGGTGATCGGCCTCCGGTTCGGGAATTTTGGCTACTGCCGGCGCGGGATTTATTGATGTGTTGGGCTTGGGGCCGTAGCTTTTTCATCGCGCGAGTCACGTGGCGGGGCAACGAGTTCGACATTGACGCCGATGGGGTCATGCGCAGGCCCTCCTAAGCATCCATCCCGCCCCTTCGCGTCTGGATGTTCATCAAAGGACCTACGGTTGAGAATCGCGGCATACATCAGCGCTCTGCTGGGTCTCGCGTTGCTCGTCACTCTTGTCGCCAGCACAGACTTCGCTGGTATGGTGCGGACGTTGGAGCTGGGGGGCTGGAGGCTACTTTGGTTGGTGCCCTACCGAGCACTGTTCTTTATTCTTTACGCGATTGGCTGGCTCTATCTCCTTCGCCCCTACGACCCGGGGCGGCATGCCGGACTTGGGTACATTTTTTGGGTCACTACAGTTCGCGATTCGATTGACCGCCTGCTCCCGGTAGCGAGTGTCGGCGGCGGAGCGGCTGCGGTTCGCCTGTTGCGCTGGCGTGGCCTCGCGGCGGCACCAATCGGGGCCACCGTAATAGTGGAAATTCTATTGACGTTGTCAGTGTCGTACCTTTTCACGGCCGTCGGGCTGCTCCTGCTGAGCGAACTCAATGCAACCGGACTAGAGTACCGCCGCTTGCTGCTCGCATTTCTGATTACGTTACCCGTGCCGGCAGTGACCGCGCTGCTATTGCGTTACGGATCGGTATTTAAGCGCCTGCAAAAGCTATTACTCCCATTGGTAGGCAAAAGCGCGTTGACTCAAGGGGCGGAGGCGCTTGATCATGAGCTCCACGCCTGCTTTCGCCGCGGGCGGAGGTTGTTGCTCGCCGGCACGTTGCAGTTCGCGGCATTGCTTTCGGCATCTTTCGAAATCTGGTTTGCATTGCGTGTGTTCGGACACCCCGTCGGCGCCGACTCCGCCCTGATATTGGAGAGCATGACCCAGGCGATCCGCCACGTGGCATTCGTCGTTCCGGCAGGCCTTGGCGTACAGGAGGCGGGTTTGGTGATATTCGGGCACGCGCTCGGGATAAGCGGCGAACTTGCCCTGGCCGTTTCCATGACCAAGCGGCTCCGCGAAGCGCTTTGGGGGCTGCCGTCGTTGATGTCCTGGCAGTGGCTTGAAGGTCGGCGACTCCGGGTCCTGGCGCGTAAGCCATCCTGATTGGCGGCATTTGTCAGTCGAGGCGCCAGAAAGCATGCATGGTCGGTCTTACACCACCAGCGTCGCAATCGGTCTTAATCGATTCTTGACTTGCTACAACGTCGGCGCGACGGACGAGAATAGAGCAACAGAACATAAATCGTTGCGGTCAGCCGCACAATGACACCACCAGCGCAAAGTCAAGCCGGCTCGCCCCTCGAGGTGCTTCGCGCATTCGCTAAGCTCGGGATCACATGTTTCGGTGGGCCAATTGCCCATATGGGCTATTTCCGGCATGAATTCGTGGTGCGGCGTCGCTGGCTTGATGAGCCGGCGTACGCGGATCTGCTGGGGCTTTGCCAATTTCTTCCCGGCCCTGCCAGCAGCCAGATTGGCTTTTCCCTGGGTCTCATGCGCGCCGGCTACCTGGGCGGCCTCGCGGCCTGGGCAGGCTTCACGCTACCCTCGGCGATCCTTCTTGTGCTGTTTGCCTTTCTCCGCCCCGCGCTACAAGGGTCGATCGGCCTTGGCGTATTGCATGGCCTCAAGCTTGTTGCTGTCGCAATCGTTGCCCAGGCCGTTTGGAATATGGCTCGTGCGTTGTGTCCCGATTGGCAGCGCGCCTTCATTGCTGGAATGGCGGCGCTGATCGTCCTGTTGAACGCATCCTCTGCCGCCCAGATCGCCGCAATAGCTTTTGGCGGCATTGGCGGATTCTGGCTGTGTCGAGCGGGTCCGGCAACGCCGATAACGCACTTGGCCATACCCGTCTCGCGCGTAGTTGGTTTCGCAGCGCTCGCCGTATTCTGCGTGCTGCTCGGCGGCATGCCGGTTCTATACAGCTTCACCAGCTCTCAAGGCATCGCACTGTTCGACGCTTTCTACCGATCTGGTGCACTCGTGTTCGGCGGCGGACACGTAGTACTACCCTTGTTGCATGACGCCGTCGTCGCGCCGAGGTGGGTGAGTGACGACGCCTTCCTCGCTGGCTACGGCGCAGCACAGGCGGTGCCGGGGCCACTATTCACTTTTGCAGCGTACCTGGGGACGGTTGTTTCTATATCGCCCCATGGTGTGCCCGGCGCAATTGTCAGCCTTATTGCTATATTTGTCCCCGGCCTACTCCTATTAGTGGGCGCACTGCCGTTTTGGCAGGACTTCCGGCGACACCTAAGCGCACGGGCGATCATGCGCGGCGTCAATGCGTCAGTAGTTGGTTTGCTCGCCGCCGCGCTCTACGATCCCCTTTGGAGGAATGCCGTACATACGGTCGAAGATATAGCGTTGGCGCTGGTCGGGTTTCTCTCACTGACTATTTGGCGGCTGGCGCCCTGGGCAGTTGTCGTGCTGCTGGCGGCCGCCGGCGCGCTCTTTGCGTCGATTTGATTTGAGCTACCGCTATTGCAGCATGCGTCCCGCGTGCGAAACGGGCCCGGTCAATGGCTTGCTGAGATCGTCGCGACGAGTGGGCTCATAGTTGCGGTCCCCAGACCAGCCAACGCAGCTGCGGCAGCGCTTTGCCCGTTAGCGCGAATTTGGCGCGGACTGCTGGTTTACCGCATCGACTTCGTTTGCAGACCCCGCGATTACCCTGGGTCGCGCTCTCGCTGACCAGTTTGCTGGTATCCGCCCCCGTCGATGCGCCGGGATTCTCGCGGCGCAGCTGATCGGCGCTATCGGTGGCATCGTCATTGTATGGTTGCACGAATCGGCTCCTCACGGCGGTGCGTTCGCCGCAGCCATTCCCCGGGGTCCCGGCGCATTGTACGAACAGCCGGAACAGCCCCTCATCTGCTCCACCCCGCTCTCGCTACTGGTTTAGCGTGAGTCTGAAAGAAACCATGGTGCCTCCGCGGTCCATCGGCTCGACGGATAATTCCCAATGATGTGCGCGTTCATTGCGGCGGTTCATGGTGAATTGCGCAGTCGAAATTCCGATTGCCGCGCCCGCAACTGTGTCGGACAACCAGTGAACGTTATCGCGCAACCGCACGTAGGCTGTCGCACCCGCCATACCGTATCCGAGAATGCGGCGGATCCAGCGATAGTCGTCTCCGCCAGATTCGGCGAGTACAGTTCCGACTGCAAACGCAGCACTCGCGTGCGCGGCAGGGAAGGAGCTGCCGCCTTGGCGCCAATCGTTAACCGCCGTCGTCTGGTCGGGTCTTTCGCGGCCCGCAGCGAACTTCAATCCCTCCGTGGTGACGAGGCTAAACCCTGCCGCTTCAAGCATCGTATAGGCTTCGACGCGGCCGGCCGAATCGCCGATTAGTCCTGCAATCGCCCAGGTTCCTGCGACAACAGCGGCCGCGGGGATCGCATCACGCAGACTATTTGGATCCTGGCCGTTGAGAATGGCTCGATCGCCAACTGCGAAGTGGCTGCGCACATCGCCATCATAGGCGTGAGCGACTCCGATCGTCGCGAGCGCGCCGCCAAAGTACAGCCAATCATTGACATCCCATCGAATGGGGGCCGTAAAATACAGCTTCGCATCTTCCAACACGTCTCCCGCGCTGAAGTCCTCCGCACGACATGATCCCGTCACGCAAACACTCGCTAAACCGCTTGCAACCATGAACGAAAGAATGGCTTTCAGCATTGATGTCCCGTAGGGTAATAGCTAAAGTCTTGTTTTGTGGGTGCGAACGCGATAATTGCCGTCACCGATGCGCTCTAAAAAGAATCAATCGTTCCTCCGGCGACTTCGATTCGCGGCGACCGGTTTGCTCATTGGGTTGCGCAGGGAACGGAGCCTGAGATTCCAGGCCGTCACTCTGGCGATTATGGCCATCCTGCTGGTCACAGCACGCCCCGAGCCGCTCTGGTGGGCGATGGTCGCGCTGACAAGCTCGGCTGTCATTGCCACTGAGCTCATCAACACGGCGCTTGAGTGCCTTGCCGATCATTTGCATCCCGAAGATCATCCTCAGATTCGCATCGTGAAGGATTGCGCGGCGGCTGCAGTTCTGGTGGCCGCCGCCGGAGCGCTGGCCGTCGCCGCCGCTTTGACCGTGCACGTGCTTCAACGCTAGAGGTACAGCCGGCAGATTTCCCCACGCCTTGGTACTGCCACAACCCAGGTAAACGCGGCCCATGCCGCGGCGTCTTGCAGATTAACGAGTGAATGGCAGGCTCCGGACGCCCGGCCACATGCGTCTTAGCACGCCGTCGTGTCGGAAGAAATGGTGCCATAGGGCCGCGGCGGCGTGAGCGCCAGCGAGTGCAAATAAGACGTAGGCCAAATAGCCGTGAATATCCTCGGTCGGATGAAAAACTGCGCGGTTGGGTCGAACCCTGAAATTGAGCTGAAACAAGCCGAAATGAAAGACGCGGCCGTGCCAAATAAAAGTCACGATGCCGACGATCGGTATGATAAGGATCAGGGCATATAGCAGCCTGTGCACCGGGCGGGACAACCGACGCGACAATTCGCCGATTTCCGGCGGCAAGTCCGGGGGCGGGTGTTCGGAGCGCCACCAGAGCCGTGCGATGGTCAACACCCAAACGAGTAGACCGAGCAGCGCGTGGATATTGATCCAGAACGCCTGAGTGCTTTTTGGCCACGAATCGTGCAGCAGTCCAAGCACGCCGACGCCGACGATGAGTAGAGCTATGGTCCAGTGGAATGCGATCGCGCCAGCTCCGTAGTCCGTCGTCAGCGGCAACGAATGCGTCGCCCGTACGCTATCAGTACCCATCGTTTGATGCTCGCAGAGTCTTGCGCGAGGAGACATTGAGGTCGGCTGTCATGCCAGTCACCCCTGGTATCAGAGTTGCACCGGCAATGTGAGCCGCTGCAGCGCGGAATTTGCGGCGACGCTTGTCGCGGCCGGCTGGCACGAACGCGCCGCGGCTAGGCACGCGCAGCCAGACACCGCTGTCTCTCACCATAAAGTAGCCGGTTTCAAGTTCTGCCAGCGGCGCGGCGGCGACGGTGTGGCTCAAGGTAATTACGATGCCGCGATTCTCATCGATGCGAATCCACGCCTCCGCCCAGATCCCGGGCGGCAGCTCTGGCGCGACCGAGCACATAGTGTGTTGGATACTGATGGAACCGAGTGAACCGACTCCAATTGTGGCGAATGCTCTCATCCTATAGTCATTCATGATGATTGCGGCGTGCGGGCAGCGCCCGCATCACTTTGCACTACAGAGTTCACGGGCAAAAGCGCGCGCGCAAAAGGTCATAGCAAATCCGCATGTGTCATCACTCAATGGCGAAGCCACTCACCGCAACAGCCAGTAGCGGGCCCCCTGCTCCTCCAAGAATGTCTGCGCCTGTGCACCATGCAACAGGGCCAAAGTTGACAACAGCCCTGCCTCGGTGCAGCTGCTTGCGGCTACAGTAACGGAACGCGGCGATTCAGCCACCGGCCAACCGGTTTGGGGGTTCAAGATGTGACCATAACGCACCGAGTCTCTTAGCAGGAAACGCCGCGAATCCCCACTGGTCGCGAGGGCGCCACGCTCCAACTCCAGAACCAACGCCGCGTCGCGATCCGAATCGGGGCGCTCGATGCCAATCTGCCACGGACCATTGGCCGGCGATCTGTTGGCGCGCAAATCGCCGCCGAAGTTAACCAGGAAAGGCTCGGAGCGGCGCGCGGCTACCAAGTCGTAGGCTCTATCAACGGCGTATTCCTTACCGATGCCACCAAAATCGAGTTCCATTTCGGCCGGCAGCAACAGGTTGGGCGCTTGCCAACTGAGCTTACCAAACCCGATAAGTGGTAGCAGGCGCTCAACCGCGGCGGGATCCGGAATGCGGCTCGAGCCGTCAAAATTCCAGACGCGGCGCAAAATTCCCGAAGTGATATCGAAGAGACCATCGCTCAGCTCAAAACACCGGCTGGCGAAGTCAAGGAGTGACGCTGTTTCTGCGTCCACCTGCAGTTCCGCGCCCCGATTGCGATGAATCCATGCAAGAACGCTGTCGTTGCGATATCGGCTGAACTTGCGCTCGATACGCCACGCCTCCGCCGCAACCAGCGTTCCAAGTTCCATCGCGGCAGCGCGGTCGGATGCGTGCAGCAGTAGTTCGCACGGACTCGCCATGGCGGTAAAGCAAGTGGCAAGGATATTCCCGGTTCGCTCTTCGACATCGAGCGCCCCTCCCAAAGAATCGGCTGCGGCCTCCGGCACCATGCGATGCTCAATAGTCAAAGCCAATCTGCAACAGGACAGCGTTGAGGCGTGGATACAGATCAAGTCCCTGCAGCGCTCCCGCTCCAGGGAGTCCGTGGTCCACCGTCTGCTCATAGTACTCGACCCGAATATTGATTTCCGCGGCCTCCCGATTGAGCTTGTCGTCGAGCTTAATACCGTACTTCACGCCGTACGTAAGTGCGTGAAAGCCGCCCAGACGGGAGTCCGCCGACGCGTAGGCCTCGTTGGGACTCACAGAGTCGCCGATCCAAGGCGTGTAAAAATCGGCGGCCGTCTGTCGATACCAGCGCACCGTCGGCTCCAGATACTTATTTCGCTCGGTATTCCACCAGCGCAAATGCAATTGCACCGTGTCCGAATGCACTCCCCAGGTGTCTGTCATGTAGCGTAACGACAATGCTGCTGACGCGCGCTCCCAGCCGACACGATTTTCAAGATATGCGCTTCTGCGTGTGCGCGTGTCTGGTCGGTTCTCGTAGACGTAGCCGACGTCGTTGCCGCTAGCGTCGATCACCGAGATGATCTTGTACGGGTCGTTCAAATATCCGGAAAATCGGTCGAGCGAAACATTGAATTCGGCGAGCCACGTGCGCGTCATTATCTGCGTCACGCTGAGGAGCAATCCGGTGCCGTTCTTGCTCTTATGATCCGTCTTTTCAAACAGCTCATAATCACTGAGGGGCACCGGGGCGCCACCGATCGGGTGCAAAGAATCATTTTCATCGTTGATGCCAAACAATACCGTTGTGTTCTTCTCATTGAAATCATGCGCGATCGAGGCGCTGAGCGAACTCGAGAGGAAGTCGTCCTCGTAGGACAGTTTGCCGCCGAAGCTCGCCCGCGTGAGGCGCGTCAACGGCAGCGTCCAATCCACTCCCAAAGCGAACCGTTGATCATGATAGTGCGGGTCCACCGGCAAATCCCCGGGGGCGGTGGTGTAGGTATGCTTGCTGAGAATGAGGCTTTTGCCGGATGGCGATGCGAACGTCTGTGGGCTGCGGCTCGGCAACGCGCCGTTCGGGCTGCTTCCCGATAGGCTGTCGAAGGTCAGATTCAAGCCGAGCGTACCGCCATCGCCGTAATTCTTGCTGACGTTGACTACGGGTTCGATGGCCTGAATGCGACCATCTTCGTGGTAATACGCTAAAGCCGACTCCAGCAGCCAATCCGTCAGTGCGCCTGCGACGCCCGGATTGGCGGCCTCCTCGCTGCGCGCGGCAGAGGTCGTCAGCAGCGCGCAGCTCGCGGCGATCAGTCTGCGCCGCAACCGGGCCGCATCAGCTCTTAGTTGCATCCGCATCCGCCGCCTGCGAACGAGCGGCCGCCCGAGGAGGCTTCCTTGCTGAAGTACAGGTGATCGTCGATCGCATCATCAATAGAATTGCCGTTCAGCTGCATGTCTTGCCGCGACAGCACATCGCGCTGCCACGGTCTGACACCGACCGAAGTGCATCCCGAGGCGAGCGCCGCACCGGTAATGATCATGAACACCCATCTGCGTCTGAGCTGCATGTGACTGTCCGTACGTGTTGCTTATCTTTCCTCTAATAGCTGTCGCACTTCTTCGGCATATGGCGCGCGGTCCGCGGGACGAAAGCCAATATGCACGAAGCGCTGCAGCCCATGTCGATCGATGACCACACTGGTGGGCATGCCTGCAACCTTGAACTGCTGCGCCACCACTCCCTGCGGATCAAATCGCACATCGAAATCGGGATGAAACCTTTGCAGAAAGCGCTCGGCATCAGACCGATTGTGGTCGAGGTTCACGGCGATCACGGTCAGGCCCTGGCGCTCGTAGGCATTTTTCATCGCCTGCAGCCAGGGAAAGGACTGCCGGCAGGGTGCGCACCAGGACGCCCAGAAGTCCAAATAAATGACGCGTCCGCGAAGCTCATTAAGATCGAGCGGGCCGCTCGCATGGGAGGCGTTGAGCAGGAAAAGGCCGCAGGCGAGTAGCACGCCGGGCGCCCACTTGCGGGTCGCATTCACCGGTTCGCGCCTTTCGCACGCGCGCCTGCGGCGAAAATCGCTGAGAGCAATCAAGATCTGCAATTCGTAAGTCCTCGATGGCGCGCTACTGACGAAATCACGAATGAGTCGCATTTACGGTTTTTCGCCCCAGCTCTCCGCTATGGCACAATCCGCGCGGGTTGCGTATCATTTTGGACCCAAGTACTTTACGATGCAAAGCTTGTCGCTACGCCCGTGACCGACTTGTACAAAGCGCTAGCCGAAATCAGCGCGATTCGCGGTCAAATGGCGCGCGGCACCGAGTTCCGCGGCTACGGACCTGCCACGCTTGCAGCAACCGGTGTTCTTGCGTTTTTGGCGTCGGGGTTGCAGTCACATTGGGTCAGGGACTCGGGCCGAGACATCGGTGCCTATCTCATGATCTGGATCGTAACCGCCGCGGTTTCTGTAATCCTGATCGCTATCGAGACGATCAGACGGGCGCGGCGCGTTCATTCCGGTCTTGCCCGGCAGATGATTCACTCCGCCGTCGACCAGTTTCTGCCTGCCATCGTCGCTGGCTTGCTGCTCACCGTGGTGCTCGTGCGCTACCAAACGCAGAGTCTGTGGATGCTTCCCGGCCTGTGGCAGGTGATATTCAGTCTCGGTGTGTTCTCGTCATGTCAATTTCTACCGCGGCCGATGTTTGCAGTGGGCGTGTGGTATCTCGCAGCGGGAATCACTTGTCTCGCCGTGGGAGGCGGCGCGTGGGCATTATCGCCATGGGCCATGGGCGTGCCATTCGGCATTGGACAGCTACTCGTTGCCACCGTGCTGCACTTTCGGGAAGCAGATGAGCAGACGTAACACAAACCCCATGCGCGCGCATCGCTTTGCCTACGACGGACTTGATCGGATAATCCATGAGAGAGCACGCCTCGGTGTGCTCACCTCGCTGGTAGCCCACCCCAAGGGGTTGCCCTTCGGAGATCTGAAACATCTGTGCCGTTTGACTGATGGCAACCTCAGCCGTCATCTGCAGGTTCTGCAAGCAGCTAAACTCGTCGAAGTCTCCAAGGGTGTTGAGCACAATCGCCCGCAGACGATCTGCCGGATCACATTGCAGGGCCGCAAACGCTACCTCGATTATCTTGCCGTCCTGGAACAGGTCATTCTGGACGCCGCTGCGGCGATAAAAGCCGAATCAGACGCCAAGAGCACGCGCGCCCTAGCCCCTACCTGATGTTGCCTTCGAATTGAGTGCGTAACGCCAGGGGGGCGTTCAACGCGCGCACCTGAATTGATCAACGCTCATCACGCCACGCGGTCATCTTAAGCACTACGGCCGAAGCAGCTCGCCCGTCAGATCTGTACCCGAAGCCATGCCCACAGGCACGAGCGGCTGACGCAAAGGTTGTGCCGCGCCCCGCTCGCTGCTCAAGCAAGTGCGTACCCAAACTGCGCCAGATACCATTGCTGAAACGTTACGACGCGGCGCTCCTGCTCCGAGTACCGGCCGGGCTGATAGCGCTTCGAAAGAATGCCGGCCTGATTGTTCTCGGTAATTCTCTTGTCTTGTTTGGTCGTTTCATCCCAGCCCCAGATCATCCTCTTTACATCTACTTCCGCTGCCTTGCCGTCGACGAGCCAGAAAAGATCCACGTCGGTGTGCATGGTGCTGCGCGGCGTGAACAGGAACAACACCGCGAAGTCATTGGTCGCGACGACCTGTGTAAAAGGGCTGAACGACAAATACATGCGGCCCTTGTCAAAGTCTCGGCGCTTGCCCATCAGTGAGGAGGCGGGCCGCCCGTCCGGTGTTTCAGTTTCATATCCGTCGCGGATGGTCCGCTGCAGCAGCAGCCGCAGATGTGAGGACTCCGGGCCATCGTCGACGGTGCCGATCGGACGCCCAAGTGCGGCTGCGCGCTCTTCCCAGGCTTTCACCGTAGGCAGATATTTCTCCACCGCAGCGGCCGGACCGGAGCTCGGACCTGCGCCGAAGGCCACGAGCGCCTCCGGCGGATGCATCGAGCAGAATTCCGGATGCGCCGAGGCACAGTGATAGCACTCGACGAAGTTCTCGACGATCAGTTTCCAGTTCGCCGTCGTGGGATAGGACTGCGCGTGCGCGATCTTCGCGTCGGCAAAGCCGTGAAAGTCGAGGTACGGCGCAAGGTCGGCGAAGGAGGCGTCGAAGTCGACCGGCTCCTCGTCGGACAGGTTGATAAAAATAAAACCGTAAAACACCCTCACGTGGCAGCGGTGCAAGCCATGGTCTTTTTTCGAGAAATCCGCCGGCATCAGGCGGGCGGCAAGCAATGCACCATCCAGTCCATAGGTCCATGCGTGGTAGCCGCACGTCAGACGAGCGACTCTTCCGGCCGGCTCGGTGCAGATCAACGAGCCGCGATGCCGGCACACGTTGTAAAATGCGTTGATCGTCGCTTCGTCACTGCGGACGATGATGATCGATTCATTGCCGACTTTGAAAAGAAAATAATCGCCTTTCTTGCGCACGCGGTCGACGTGCCCGGCCACTATCCACTTGCGGCCGATGACTTGTTCCATATCCGCCGCGAATACCGCATCGTCGCAATAAAATCGCTGGTCCAGGCTGCGGCCGAGCACGGTATGCGCAGCCAGGGGCGCAATCACACTCGAGTATTTCATCGCATCTTTCTCCGCAATCGCCGTACTCATCGTTTGATGCACTCGTTGCGCGGGTCATACATCGGTCGCAGCGACGCGGTCGCAGGGTAACGGACACCGGCGACTTCGATCTCGTAATCCTCCGCCCCGATGGCATCGGCGGCGCCCTCTGGCACGCTAACGTACCCCAGCCCCACGGCCGCGCCCAGGGAGTGGGCGTACATTCCGGATCGAATGGAGCCGACGATCGCATCGGCCCGCCAGATCGGCTCGTTGTGATACAGCAAGGGCTCGGGAGATTTCAACTTGAATTGGACGAGACGCTTGCGCAGTCCCAATTGCCGTTGCCGCAGAAGTGCCTCGCGCCCGATGAATCCGCCCGGCTTATCGAACTTTACCGCGAAGCCGAGCCCGGCTTCCAGCGGCGTGTCCTCGTCGGTTATGTCGTGGCCCCAATGTCGATACGCTTTCTCGATTCGCAGCGAATTTAAGGCGTGATAACCCGCATGCACCAAGCCGTAGTTCGCGCCCGCACCGACAAGTCTGTCGTACACGTCGAGCATGAATTCGGTGGGGA
>Ga0302324_100002269_pt1 | contig 44966 bp, 42 predicted proteins | sample Palsa_T0_1_FD_201949 | JGI IMG/M metagenome (GOLD analysis project Ga0302324, IMG submission 201949) | Peat permafrost microbial communities from Stordalen Mire near Abisko, Sweden - Palsa_T0_1 | ecosystem: Environmental > Terrestrial > Soil > Palsa > Peat permafrost | place: Sweden: Abisko... | reverse complement strand
GCGGCTGCGCGAGCACTCGATCTTCGGCTTTTTGCGCGGTGGCGCGCTACGCGCCGTCGCCGGCCGGCTCGCCAAGCGGGTCGGCGTCGATCGGCGCCGGCTACGGGCGCGCGCCGAGGAGCTCAGCGGCGGCAACCAGCAAAAGCTTGCATTCGGCCGCAGCATCGAGCGCCGGAACGGCAGCGTGTTGCTGATGAACGAGCCGACGCGCGGCATTGATGTCGGCGCGCGGGCGGAAATCTATCGGCTGATGCGAAGCTTCTGCGAAGAAGGCTACGCGCTGGTGATGGCCTCGAGCGATCTCGAGGAGATTGTCGGATTGGGCGATGTTGTGGTCACGCTCTATCGCGGACGCCAAGTCGGACTTTACCGCCGGAGCGAAGTCGACATGCATCGCATCGTCGCCGACATCACTCATCCGGCAGAAGCGGCGACATGACGGACCAAGGCTTGGCCGTGGCCTGGCGAGAGGCGTGGCGTCTGCCGCTGCCGACTTCGCGGCGCGGACGCGTGCTAGTTGGAATCCGCGTCGCCGCCCTGTTGGTGCTCCTCGGCATTGTCGCGACCACGCCCGGATTTTTTACCGCCGTGAGCCTGTTCTCGCTGTTGAACACGACCTCCTTCATCGGCTGCGTCGCGGTCGGCATGACCTTCATCACGCTGAGCGGCAATATCATGTCGTTTGCGCTAAGCGTCACGCTGTCCACGAGCGGCATGGTGTTCATTTCCGCGCTGCCGCTCGGCTTGCCGGCGGCACTGGTCGCCGCATTCGCCTTCGGCGCCGCGCTCACCGGCTTCCAGGGCGCCGTCATCGGTTATTTCCGCGCCAACCCGATCATTGTCAGCATGGCGGCGTTGGCGCTGATCACCGGTGGCGCGACGCTCATCACGCAAGGGCAGGGCATCTATCCGCAAGGCGACGCCGCCGCCGCTTTGAAGGGCCGCGTCTTCGGCGTTCCGATGCCGCTCGCCGCCTTCATCCTTACCGTGGTCGTCGCCCAGGCCGTGCTGTCGTTCACCCGCTTCGGGCGGCAGCTCTACATGGTCGGCAGCAATTGGCGGGCCGCGCTGGCGGCCGGACTGGACCCGGCGCGCGTCGTGCTCGGCGCTTACGTCGCTGCCGGGCTGTGCGCCGCGCTTGCCGGTATCATGATGGCGGCGCGCTATTCGAGCGGCGATCTCGAGCTTGGGCTCGGCTACGACTACAGCGCGATCAGCGCCGTGCTGGTTGGCGGCACCGCGATCTCCGGCGGCGAAGGCTCTGCCATTCGCACCCTGATCGGGGCGTTCATTATCGCCGTCTGCCAGGTGCTGCTGTTGCTGCACGGCTTCTCGCCGCAAATCCAATATCTCGCCATCGGCCTCATTGTGCTGTTCGTCATCATGCTGCAAACGCTCGCCGACTCCGACTGACAAAGATGCGCACCCTTTTCACCAATCGCTCCGTGCGTCCGTATCTGCTCCTCGTCGTCATCACGCTGGTGCTGTGGGCGCTCGACCGCGGGCAGGGCAGATTTTTCACCACCGGTACGGCGTACAGCGTGCTGCAACAATTCGCCACCGTCGGACCGATCGCGCTCGGGCTTGGCCTGTCGATGATCATCCGCGAGTTCGATCTCTCCGTCGGCGGCATGCTCAGCCTCTCGGGATGCGTCGCGGTGTTGAGCGGTGCCGACTATCCGGCGCTCGGCGTGGCGCTGGCGGTGCTGTGCGGTCTTGCCTGGGGACTGTTCCAGGGCGGAGTCATGGTGTGGCTGCGACTCGGCTCGATCGGCGTGACGCTCGGCGGTCTCCTGACCCTCGGCGGCCTCGCCTACGTGGTCACCGGCAATCTGTCGATCAGCTATCCGCGCATGGACGTGGCGATGGCGGTCAATCATCCGGTGCTTGGGGTTCTTTCGCTGCGGAGTCTGGTCGCACTCGCCGCTTTCCTCGCCGCCGCATTTTTCATGGCGCGCACCCGCGTCGGGCGCGACGTTTATGCAACGGGCAGCGACCGCCGCGCTGCGATGGTCGCGGGCGTCCGCACCTCGGTCATCGTGCCGGCTATTTTTGCCTGTTCGGGCATGCTGGCGGCGCTGGCAGGAGCGCTGTTGAGCTACAGCCTGGCGGCCGCTTCCGGGGTCGCGCTCACCGATGCGCTCGTGCCGGCGACCGCATCCGCGATTATCGGCGGAGTTTCCCTGACGGGAGGCAAAGGCACGCCCATCGGCATTGTCGGCGGCGTGCTGGTGCTTGGCCTGCTCAATGCCGGACTGAACGCCATCGGCACCCCGCCGGCGGTACAGGATGTCGTCACCGGCGGGGTCTTGTTCATCGTGGCCGTCGCCGACGCGGTCGATCTCGACCCGCGGCTGTTTGCGATGCGCCGTACCTGGGTGGAATTGTTTTATCGGCCACGCGAGCCGTCGCCCGCAGAATAGAGCGCAAACGAAAACGGCGCGGCGATCTGCGCCGCGCCGTTCCCGTTTCGCCGATGTTTAGAACGTGCACTCGGTCTTGTATTTGTCGACATTCGCCTTGGTGATGATTTCGGGGTCGCGCGACTGCTTTTTCGGCACTTCTTCGCCTTTGAGTATTTTGGCGACAGCGTTACCGGTGTCGTGTCCCATGTTGATCGGCGTGTGATAGAGCGTCCCGTACATGGTGCCTTGCTCGATGTCGGCGACGCCCATGGCCAGGCAATTGCCGCCCACCACCACCAGTTCGCCCTTGCCGGCGCCGAGCTTCACGCCGGCCGACTGAGCGCCCTGAACGGCGCCGTTGGCGAGCGGATCGTTCATGGCGTAGATGCCGTCGAGGCCGCCTTGGCCGGAAAAGCGGGCGAGCAACTGGCCCGCGGCCCGTTCGGCCTCGGGCGGCGCCCAATGCGTTTCCTCGACCGCAACTACGGAGATGTTGGGGTGGCTTTCCATCTCCTTCTTGAACGCGGCGACACGTGCCGGAGCGATGCCTTCGTCCATGCTGCCGGCGATGATGGCGACTTTAGCGGATGGACGATCCTTGAGGGCCTCCGCCATCGTCTTCGCAGCCATCGCACCCATTTTGCCGGAGTCCTCGCCGACAAACGCCGTATAGAGCTCCTCCTGCGGGATGGGCGTGTTGATGAGGATGACCGGGATGTGCGCTTCCTTGGCGCGCGTCAGCGCCGGGACGAGCGCTTTCTGACTCATGATCATCATGACAATGGCGTCGACCTTCTTGGCGATGGCGTCATCCATCTGCTGGGCTTGCAGCGCCGGATCGAAGGGACTCTGCACCACCGACACGTCGAGCCCATTTGCCTTGGCGGTCTCGGTGAAGCTTCGGGTCAGGCCGCCGATAAATTTGTCGGCGATCGGCCCGTCGAGAAAAACGACCCGCTTGGCTTGCGCGGCAGCGTATTGCGGCGCGAGCAAGGTCGCCGCCGCGAGCCCGGCGCAAAGGGCGATTGTGCGCGATTGCATGTGTGCTAGTCCTCCCTAGTGATTTTGTTCAACGAAGCGAAACGCCGCGCTGGCGATCCGTCGCCCGAAGGAGCATGACGCTCGCTCACGCAAAAGGCAATTGGTCCGGCCGCAGGGCTTTGGTTTGGGAGACCGTATTTCTTGGAATCGCGCTCCATGCGGAACGTTGGCCGGCCATGCTGACACGTTTTGTAGCCATTGCGGGCATACTGCTCGCCGGTTGCATCGTCGCATTCGCACAGTCAGATGTAGTGGATTCCTACGGGCAAGCCGTCAGCCACTTCAAGGCGATCCTGAGCGAGCGGCGCGCGCAAATTACTTCGCACCAGCACTTACCGGAAATGCCGGGGCAGGCGCTCTATCATGCGCGCAACGACATGATCAGCACCTACAAGGACCTCACGGACGCGTTTCCGGCGAAAATCGGACGACCCAACAAATTCGGCATCCCGCCCGCCTATTTCGATGCCGACAACACGCCGCTCCTCGACGAGTACCGCAACCTCTTCAACGTCATGCAGGCGCCGCCCGCCGATGCGCAATATTCGGAGACGCCGTTCAAAGACGTGGCCGAGCTCGGGACAGCGATTGCGCGCGCCAAAGGGCTCGACGCGGCCGACGCGGCGGTGGCTAGCCGCATCAGCCTCGGGATTTTCTTTGCCGAGACGAATGGCATGCAGAATTTGGGGAACGCGCGTTCCAACGCCTACAAAGGCAGCTTTCAGACCGGCGTATCGGAGGATGCAAACGGGCGGAACAAATGGCTGGCAATTAAGAACTCAATCGCTGCGTTCGATCCGGCGCTGATCGTCCGCGACGACAAAGAGGAAACGCGGGTCGGTCACCTCGATCGCCGCTACAACCACTGGACCGCGGCCCGCGACGGGCTGATGAATGCGCACGCCGAGCTTTTCCGGCAAATACCCGCCATCGTGAAGGCGCTGCCGGACCCGATCGATCAGATGAAGGTCTTCGAACTCGTGCAGATCGTTCCGACGCCGACCCGGGCTGCGCTTAATTCCGGCAACCTTGCCGACTATCGGATCTCCGATCCGACGGTCATGCGATATTTGCGCAATAACAGCATCTTTACATTCGGCCAAGCCGATCGGGCCAGGACGTCCGCTACCTTTCGCCAAATCCTCGATGCCATGTGGTTGTTCAACGACAAATTCGCGACCGCGCTGGCGAAGTTCAATGAGATCAAGACGTCCAGGTAATGTCAGGGCCTTCGACGCCGCGGTCAGTGCGATCCATCACTGCGGTTTCGCGCCCCCGCGCACGCGTCCGTAAGCGGGCCGGCGCAGCGAAGCGTCCAGCCATTTCGCCACATTCGGAACGCCTGACAGATCGAGCCGGCTCATTTTGCCCCAGGCGAAAATGCTCGCGACGTTGAGGTCGGCGACGGTAAAATGGCCCGCCGCCAAATAGCTGCGCGCCGAGAGCGCGTCATCCAGCACGCGCAGCGGTTTTTGCAGCAACAGCTCGTCACGTTCCGCATAGGAGGGGTCGCGCCCAAACTCGGGCAGCATCGCGCGATGCATCAGCAATTCCAGCAGGAGGGCTTCCGTCTCCAACATCGCCCAGAAGCTCCACTGCGCCGCGAGGCCGAGCACCTCCGGCGTCGTGCAATGCAGCGGGCCGTCGTATTTCTGCGCCAAGTAAAGATTGATGGCCATCGATTCCCAGATCACCACCGATCCGTCTACCAGCGTGGGAATGCGCGCATTCGGGTTGAGCCGCAGATATTCCGCGCTCTGCAAGTCTTCGGGCCGCGTGGTCTTTTTGATGAGTTCGTAAGGCAAGCCCATTTCTTCGAGCATCCACATGCAGCGCATCGCACGCGACAGGGAGTTGCCGTACAATTGCAGCATCGTTGCCCTCCTCACGCGGCACGCCTATCGCGTGCCCTGACGGCTCCTGAAATTGCAGGCTCGTCCGCCCGACCTCAGCCGCCGTATTCGAGCGAAGCTTCAGTGCCCCATCAGTCGGCCGAGCATCATCAACAGGCCGACAATGGAGAGGAGCCAGGCCGCCGTGCGCACGTAAGGAATGCCGACCAGATAGATCGGCAGATAAATGACGCGGCCGATGATCCAAAGGGTAGCGCCGAGCCCGCCCGTGTGTTGCGTCACAATTAAAGCCAGATCGAGCGCGACGAAAGGAACGAGATTTTCCACATAATTGTGCAGCGCCCGCGTCGCGCGGCCGCAGACGAGACCTTTAGCCTGCACGTTGGCGTCGCGCGGACTGATCAGATAGGCGTCGCCGAATTCGCCGCGGGACGTGACCGCCTGGCACACCACGTGTACGACCCACCAAATCACGCTGAGTTCGAGGCAAAGAAGTTCACTCATGTCCGCTCCCCATTTGGACCGTCTGTAAGAACGCGGGACGTTATCCGCTACCCCTGACCCGGAAAACGCGAGCAGCCGCTAATTCCAGCGCCACACGCCGTAAGCGTGGCCGTTCTGCATCTGCGGCGCGATATAGGTCGGCTTGTGATTGCCGATGGCGCCGAGCATCGCGATCCAATTCAGCAACTCGCCGCCGACATTGCCGGCCTTGAGGAGCTGGTGCTCGGTCGCTTCTTTGAGGAGCGTATCGACCTGCTGCTCTTCCATCAGCTTGATGATCCGCCACGCCCAATCGGGATCGGGCACGCCGTCGGTGCGGCCCGGCGCCATGCGCGGACCGGCAACTTCAAGCGAAAAGCTTCCCGAGCCCATCACCACGACGCGCAGCGGCGCCGGCCAGGACGCGATCGCGCGCCCGACCGCCTGTCCGAGCGCATAGCAGCGCTGCGCCGGCGGCAGCGGCGGGAGGTGGCCGCTGATGAAGAACGGCACCACCGGCACCTGCATCTCAGGCGTGAGAAAGTGCAGTGGCACAGCTACCGAATGATCGACTGAATAATGCTGAAGGAGCGCCGTATCGAAGCCGGCTTCGACACTGATGCGGCGGATGTGCGCGGCCAAATCGATCGCGGAGGGGATTTTGTAGACCGGCATCTCCCGCGGCTCGTCGTTCGGGCCGGTAAACTCCTTGTCCACCCCCACGGCAAAGATCGGCAGATTATCGAGGAAGAACGTATTGAGGTGATCGGTATCGAACATCACGATGACGTCCGGGCGGACGGCGGCGAGCTGCTCCTTCTGCGCCGCGAACAGCTTTGCGGTTTCACTCTCCGGGCCGTCGCGCTTGACGAAAAACGGAAATACCGGCGTGTGCGGCACGCCGAACCCGGCAACGATATTCGCCATTTCACAACTCCCTGTCGTCCATTCACTTCCGAGCGGCTCTTATGCGACATTAGTCCGGGCGGTGTGAAGCTGCCAGAGTAACGAGGAGGAAACCGTGCCGCGCAAGCCAGCGATGAAGAAACGCCCTGCGACACCGCATGTCGCCGCCGCCGCGATACCGACCGAGCACGGCCGCTTTGAATATTCTGCGATCATCGACCGGCCGCGGCTATCGTGGCCGAACGGCGCACGCGTGGCGGTGTGGGTGATCCCCAATATCGAGCATTTCCTGTTCGACCGCCCCTCGACCCGGCTGACCAACCTGCCGGTCAATCCCGACGTGCTGAACTATTCGTGGCGCGACTACGGCGTGCGCGTCGGCATTTGGCGGATGATGGAGGTGATGGAGAAGCACGGCGTCAAGGGCACCGTCGCGCTGAACTCCGACGTATGCACGCACTATCCGCGCATTATCGAGGAGGGCAACAAGCTCGGCTGGGAGTGGATGGGACACGGCAACAACAACTCGACGCTGCTCAACAGCCAGACCGAGGCCGAGGAGCGGGCTCTCATCAAGCACGTGGTCGGCGCCATCACCAAAGGTGTCGGCAAGGCGCCGCGCGGCTGGCTCAGCCCGGCGCTGAGCGAGACGGTGCGCACGCTCGACATTCTGGCCGAGAACGGTATCGACTATGTCGGCAACTGGGTCAACGACGACCAGCCCTATCCAATGAAGGTGAAAAAGGGCTCGATGATTTCAATGCCGTATTCGGTCGAGATCAATGACATCCCGGCATTCCTCGATCTGCACCAGAGCCCGGAAGTGTTCGGGCAAATGATTTGCGATCAGTTCGACGTGCTCTACGAAGACGGCGCCAGTACCGGGCGCGTGATGTCGATCTGCCTGCATCCGTTTTTGGTCGGCTATCCACACCGCAGCAAATATTTCGCCAAAGCGTTGGAGCACGTCACCTCGCGCCAGGAAGTGTGGATCACGACCGGCAGCGAAATCGTCGATTGGTACAATAAGAATTATCTCAAGGCTTGACCGCCCAGAGGAGGCGTCAGGTGAGCAGTACAAGCGGAAGGTGGCGCTACGTTTTCGAGACGCAAGCATCCGGCTGGTTGATCCTGGTGCGGCTGATGGTCGGCCTCGTGGTGTTCTTCCCGGAGGGAATTCAAAAACTTGCGTTCCCGGCCATTTTGGGAGCCGGCCGCTTTGCCAATATCGGTATTCCATATCCGGACATCCTGGGGCGGTTGGTCGGCGCGGTTGAGACCGTTTGCGGCGCACTGATCACTCTCGGCCTGCTGACCCGATTGGCGGCCGTTCCGCTGATCGTCGTCATGATCGTTGCAATTCTCTCGACTAAAATCCCGATCCTTATTGGCCATGATTTCTGGATTTTCCATGTCCCCAAGATTGCCCGCTATGGTTTCTGGAGCATGATGCACGAAGCGCGTGACGACTTCGCCATGCTGCTTGGATCGCTCTACTTGCTGATCGAGGGCGGGGGAAAGTGGTCGCTCGACGCGCTGCTCGGCCGGGACCGTCCCTGAGGATAGATAGCGCGGATGAGGTTCACGCGTACTCAGCTCCTCGTGGCGGCAGCTACACTCCTGAGCGGCGTTTTGGCGGGAGGCATCATCGATCGGGTCATTGTCGGCGGCCCGGCGTGGCGAGAACTCGGCGCCGTATCCTGGGCGCAGTTTAGCCGCCAAGCGGATTTGGGGACCGGCCTCGTCGCCTACCCGGCGGAAGGCATCGGGGCGACGCTACTCATCCTTGCGGCAACGTTGAGGAACTATTTCGACCGCAATGGCCGACGCGGCGTCACACTCCCTCTCTACTTTGGCGCAGCGTTCTCGATCGCTGGGTTGATCCTGACAGTCAAGGCTGCGCCCATCATGCTGAGTTTGGCGTCATTAAAAAATGGGACAGAGATCGAGCACGCCTTCGATGAATTTTTCGTGTGGGGACTTTATCTTCGGGGCTTCATGGACACCTTGGCGTTTATTGCTCTGGTTTGGGCGCTGTCAAACCTGCATCGGCGAACCGGTTAGTCGATCGCAGAACGTTCCGCCCGGTTGCGCCGGAAAGAAGTGGATCATGACGATCGACCGCCGCTCGTTACTCAAATACGCTGCATCACTTCCCTTGGCGGGCACGGCGCTGCGGAATGGCTACGCAGCCGGCGATCCGCCCGCGGACCAGGCAGATTACACGCTGCGTATTGCGCCCATGTCACTCGAACTCGGTCCGGGCAAAACGATCACGACCACTGGCTATAACGGTAAAGTTCCGGGCCCGGTGCTGCGGCTTCGCGAAGGCCGTCAAGTCACGATCAACGTCATCAATGAGGCCGGCTATTCTGACATCGTGCATTGGCACGGGCTTTATTTGCCGGCCGTTCAAGATGGCGCGACGGAGGAGGGATCGCCGATTATCCCGGCCGGCCAATCGCACCTCTATTCGTTTACGCCCAAGCCCGCCGGCACGCGGTGGTATCACAGCCATGCCATGGCGATGACCGATCTTACGCGCAGCACCTATTCGGGCGAGTTCGGGTTTCTGATCGTCGAGCCGGCGGCCGGAGATCCCGGCCGCTACGATCGCGAGGTCCTTTTGGCCGCGCGGCTCTGGGAGGGCAAATGGGTCAGCATGCAGGACCTGCGCAAGGGACCACCACCAGATAATGGGCTTGAAGTGATGTATCACGCGGCCACTCTTGGAGAGCGGATGCTGGGTCACGGCGAACCGATCCGCGTGCGACAAGGCGAGCGCATTCTGTTTCGGCTCCTCAACGCCAGCGCCACCATGGATGTCACGCTCGCATTGCCGGGACATCGCTTCACCGTCATTGCGCTCGACGGCAATCCGGTGCCAAAACAGGCTTCGGTCGAAGTGTTGACACTTGATGTTGCCGAGCGCGCGGACGTGATCGTGGAAATGAACAATCCCGGAGTTTGGGTCTTCGGCTCGACCGATGACGACGATCGCAACATGGGAATGGGAGTCGTGATCGAGTACGCCAACCGGCAAGGCGAGCCGCAATGGCTCGCGCCGAAGGCCGCCTGGAATTACGCGGCGTTCGCCTTGACGACACCGGCGAAAGCGCCGGACGAAACCATCAAATTGACGTTCGAGAAGGTGCCCGGTGGCCGCGGCGGTTACAACCGCTGGACCATCAACGGAAAATCCTGGCCTGATACCAATCCGTTGTTCACGGTTCTGGAAGGCAAAAGGTATCGGCTGGTGATGAACAACAACAGCGGCGATACTCATCCGGTGCACATGCACCGGCACTCCTTCGAAGTGACCAAGGTGGGCGGCACTGCGATCTCAGGTCTGATGAAGGACACGATCAGCATGCCGCGATTCTCGACTGCTGAGATCGACTTCTTGGCCGATGACCCGGGACCAACCTTTTTTCATTGCCATCATCAGGACCACATGGACGAAGGTTTCGCGGGACTTATCATCTACGCGTAGCTGCTAGCCGTTCGTGCCCAGCACATGGCCAAGCCCCCCGGTTCGCCGCTCGAAGTGCTGCTTGTCTACCTCAAGCTCGGCGTGAGCAGCTTCGGCGGACCGATTGCGCATATCGGCTATTTCCGCGAGGAGTTCGTGGTCCGCCGGCGCTGGATCGACGAGCGGGCTTTCGTCGATCTCGTGGCGCTCTGCCAGTTTTTACCGGGCCCGGCTTCGAGCCAAGTGGGATTTTCGATCGGGCTGATGCGCGCTGGTTATCTTGGCGCGCTTGCCGCGTGGACTGGCTTTACGCTCCCTTCCGCGTTTCTACTCGTCCTCTTCGCGTACGGCGCAAGCTCGCTCGGCGGACCGCTCGGGGCGGGCGTGCTGCACGGCCTGAGGCTCGTCGCCGTGGCGATTGTCGCGCAAGCCGTCTGGGGCATGGCGCGCACGCTGTGTCCTGACCGCGAGCGAGCTTCCATCGCGGTCGTCGCGGCCCTGATCATTTTGTTCAGCGGCTCTTCGCTTTCCCAGATTAGCAGCATCCTCCTTGGCGGCATTGCCGGACTGTGGCTTTGCCGCGCGGCGCCGCGCGCAGACCATGGTCACTTTGCCGTTCCGGTCTCGCGCAGCGTCGGCCTCGCCGCACTGATCGCCTTCTTTGTTTTGCTTTTGGGTTTGCCATTGCTGCAAAGGCTGCAACTTTGGCAGGGCATCGCGGTTTTCGACGCCTTCTACCGTTCCGGCGCGCTGGTCTTTGGCGGCGGCCACGTTGTGCTGCCGTTGCTGCGTGAAGCTTTTGTCTCCCCCGGCTGGGTGAGTGACGACGTCTTCCTCGCCGGCTATGGCGCGGCGCAAGCGGTGCCCGGCCCGCTTTTTACCTTCGCCGCCTATCTCGGTGCCGTGGACAACGCCTCACCGCACGGACTGGCGGGTGCGGCGCTGGGCCTGTTCGGCATTTTCATTCCGGGCATTTTAATTTTGCTCGGCGCGCTGCCGTTCTGGGACAGCTTTCGCAAGCGCGCCGGGGCGCAAGCCGCAATGCGCGGCATCAACGCCGCGGTGGTCGGCATCCTTGGCGTCGCGCTCTACAATCCGGTCTGGATAAGCTCAGTCAAAACGCCGGAAGACTTCGGCGTGGCGCTCATGGGCTTCGTTCTTCTGGCCGTGTGGCGCGTTCCGCCGCTCGCGGTCGTTATTCTCGGCGCTCTCGGCGGAGTGGTGTTGACGTTTGTTCCATGACGCACGAGGGAGCGAGGTAGGTTAGGCCGTGCGGGTCAATAACCTCATTGCTTTGGCCGCGATCGCAACAGCGGTGTCCAGTCTGCTAGCAGGCCGTGCGCAAGCCGGCCCGCCATACGTCACCGATGACCCCGAGCCGGTGCCGTACCAGCATTTTGAGTTCTACAACCTTTCGCTCGGCACTGCGATCCGCGGCGATACGCAGGGCGAGGGTCCGGCCTGGGAGTACAATTACGGCATCATCCCCAATGGACAGGCGCACATAATTGCGCCGCTGACGTTCGACACACAGGCCGGCAGCTATGGCTACGGCGACACCGAACTCGGCTTCAAATACCGCGTCGTTGACGAAGACAAGAACGATTGGCGGCCGATGGTCGGCGTTTATCCGCTCGTCGAGCTTCCGACCGGCAACGTGGATCGCGGGCTCGGCGCTGGCTATGTGCGGGCGTATTTTCCGCTCTGGATTCAAAAAAGTTTCGGCGAGTGGACCACCTACGGCGGCGGCGGTTACTGGATCAATCACGGCGACGGCACCGCAGATCGCGACTACTGGTTCTTCGGCTGGCTGCTGCAGCGTCAAGTTACGAAGCAACTCGCCATCGGCGGCGAAATCTTCCACCAGACGTCGACGGTCGCCTTCGGCGCCACAAATCCGATTTACACGCAGCCCACCACGGGCTTCAACATAGGCGCCATCTACGATTTTGATGACGATCATCACTTGCTGGTCTCGGTCGGCGCCGGACTGCAAAACGCGTCAACGACGAACGAGTTTTCCTGGTATGTCGCCTATCAGATCACCGGAGCCGGCGCATTTGTGGGCGGCAACGGGCCGGGATTTTTGCCGCTGCATCAATAGCGGGTATGCCCGCGGGCGCCTGCGCGGTCAGGCGACCGGCTGGCCGATCTCGTCGACCTTCACCGCGCGCATGCGCTCGTTGTAATTCTGCACATTGAGTCCGCAGACTTCGAAACGGGCGAGATAGCCCATCAGGAAGCCGTTCACGCCCATGCGAAACAGCGCGCCAACATCGCCGGCGACGAGCGCGCTTCGCTCCGCCTCGGTGAGATCAAGCGGCGCCAGCGCCTTCGCCGGGTCGGCCTTCATGGCGGCGCGGAAGGCGTGATCCCGCAAAACTTCGCGGCAGAGATGGTTCACGGCGAAAACGGACATATTCCACCCAACTTTATTCACCGACGTATCGGTTTGGTGAGCCCGGATGGGATCGAACCATCGACCTACTGATTAAAAGTCAGTCGCTCTACCACTGAGCTACGGGCCCTTCCACGTAGTGCATACTTAAAACTTTACCCCGTTTCTACCCATCCTCGGCTGCGCCCGCGCGTGCCACGCCGGAGACCATTTGCTAGATTGGGAGTCTAGCCGGGGGCCATGCCGAGCAAGGGACCGCGCCATGCCGATTGTCAACCGTGTCGCCGACCTCCACGCCGAGATCACCGGATGGCGGCGGGACATTCACGCCAATCCGGAACTTCTTTACGACGTGCACCGCACGGCGGCTTCGGTCGCCGAGAAGCTCAAAAGCTTCGGCTGCGACGAGGTGGTGACCGGCATCGGAAGGACCGGCGTCGTCGGCGTGATCCGCGGCCGCAACCCCGGCAGTAAAGCGGTCGGACTCCGCGCCGACATGGACGCGTTGCCAATCGAGGAGGCGACCGATCTGCCTTATAAGTCGACCGTGCGGGGAAAGATGCACGCCTGCGGCCATGACGGCCACACCGCGATGCTGCTCGGCGCCGCAAAATACCTCGCCGAAACGCGTAATTTCGCCGGCACCGCGGTGATGATTTTTCAGCCGGCGGAGGAGGGCGGCGCCGGAGCCCGCGCGATGTTGCGCGACGGTTTGATCGATCGCTTCGGCATCGAGGAAGTGTTCGGCATGCACAATTATCCCGGGATGCCGGTCGGCCGCTTTGGCATCCGCTCGGGACCGGCAATGGCTTCGACCGATACCATCGGCATCAGGCTCGAAGGCGTCGGCGCACATGCCGCGTTTCCGCATACCGGGGTTGATACGATCCTGGTGGGTGCTCAAATCGTCAATCAGTTGCAGTCGATTGTGTCACGCAACGTCGATCCGGTCGAAGCCGCGGTCGTTTCGATCTGCACGTTTCACGGCGGTGAAGCCGAAAACGTCATTCCCCAACAGGTGCGTCTTGGCGGCACCGTGCGCACCCTTTCCAAGGATGTCCGCGATCTGGTTCAGAAGCGCGTGCGGGAGGTGGTGGAGGGGACGGCGCGGCTTTATGGCGCCAAGGCGCAAATTAGCTATACGCCGGGCTATCCGGTCCTCGTCAACGATAGCGGCCGCGCCGCATTCGCGGCATCAGTGGCGCGCGAGATCGCCGGCGACAGCAAGGTTGATGATCAGTGGCCGCCACTCATGGGCGCGGAAGATTTTGCCTTCATGCTCAACGAGCGGCCGGGCGCTTTCATTTACGTCGGCAACGGCGACAGCGCCGGACTGCACAATCCGAAGTATGACTTCAATGACGAAGCGATTCCGTTGGGCACGTCATACTGGGTGCGGCTGGCCGAAACCGCGCTCGCGGGCTGAAGCCAAGCCGGCTCCGGCGCCCGCCTGAGCGAGAGCTCCGCGAAAAGCTAACGCGCTATTGGGCCGCTTCGACCTTTTCGGCTGACAATTTCGCCGGTTCGGCGATGGTCTTCGTGCGCGGCAAGAGTTCCCGACTTCGCGCTTCCAGCGCCTGCCAATAGGCAAGCGAATTAAAGCGGGTGCCTTCGATCAGCGCGATCGCCACCGCGGCGATAAACGGCAGGCTCTGAACCACCAGCACGGCCGCAAAAATATTGATCTCGTGGACCTGCTTGTAGTTGGTCACGACGAGCGTTAGCGCGCCGAGAAGCAGAAGGCCGCCGATCACCGCCTCCCAAAAGGCGGAAAAGTCGCCTTTGCGCGCGACGCCACCCTTGGCGGTGCGCAGGAACGGCAAGCGCTCCTTCAAGACGCCGAAGCCGACCGCATGCGCCACCGTCCATTGCATGGACATGGCCGCAAAAATTGCCCCGAACATTTGCCGCGAAGAAACGCGCACGCGCAATCGGTAGAGCGCCACGAAATGCGCCGCGGAGATGATGAAAGCCGCAATGATCGGAAGCGTGAGAATGCGGTCCGGCACCGCGATATTGGCAAACGCGACGATCGGGACCCAGACGACGTTGAGAAGCGCCACGACGAGCCCGACGCTTTCGGCGCCAAGCCAATTAAGCCACCCCAGCGCAAATTCCCGTTTTTGGTCACGGGTGAAGGTTTGCATCCACGGCAAAAGGTGCCGCCAATGCTTGCGCACGAGCTGGAAGCCGCCGAACGCCCAGCGCTGCCGCTGCCGCTTGTAGGCCTCGAACGTGTCGGGCAGGAGGCCGTAGCCGTACCGGCGGTTGGTGTAATGGGCGAGCCAGCCGCGGGCGAGAATGGCAATCCCAAGATCACTGTCCTCGACAATGGTGTCGCTCGACCAGCCGCCGACGCTGTCGAGCGCGGCCCGCCGGATCAAACACATCGTGCCGTGCACGATAATGGCGTTGACCTCGTTGCGCTGGACCATGCCGATATCAAAGAACCCGGAATATTCGGCGTTCATGACGTGATGCATGACCGAGCGGCCGCCGTCGCGATGATCCTGCGGCGCCTGCACAAGGCCGACTTGCGGGTCGGCGAATTGCGAGACCAGATCTTTCAGCCAATCCCGCTCGACCACATAGTCGGCGTCGATCACACCGATGATTTCAGCGTCCTTTGCCGTATGTGAAAGCGCTAGCCGCAACGCCCCGGCTTTGTAGCCCGTCAGTTCTTCCACGCGCACGAACTTGAAGCGATCCCCGAGCGTGCGGCAATGCTCTTCCACCGGCCGCCACAACGCTGGATCGGGCGTGTTGTTGATCACCAGCACACACTCGAAATTGGGATATTCGAGACGCGCCACCGCATCGAGCGTTGCGATCAACATGTCCGGCGGCTCGCAATAGGCCGGAATATGGATGGATACTTTCGGCGCAAATGCCTCGGGAACGAGCGGCGGCGCGCCAATCAGCCGTCGCGGCAGCCGGCCGAAGGCGATGGCCGCGATCTCCTCGATGCGGGCAAGCGTCATGGCGAGGAGCGGCAACAGCAGCACCATACCCAGTCCAAGCGCAAACGCGGCCCCGGGCACAAAATAGTGTCCCTTCCAGAAGGCGATAATCGCTGCGAACCAAGCACCGATCATGTTGGCCGGCACCGCAAGGGTAAGGGCCTGGCGGGCGGTCACGCCACGAATGGCGAAGATCGGCAGCGAAAGAAGCAGACCGATCAGCACCGCAAAGCCGGCGCGCTTGATGTAATCGGGGTCGGTAACGGGGCCGGTCCAGGAGAACTTCGGCTGCCGTGAGGCGTCGAGCAGCCCCCAGTATGGGCCGACGCCGCCTTCCATGGTCTTCCACGGCTGATCGATCGCCTCGATGACATTGTAGTCGATGCCGTAGGCTTCAGCGCGCGTGACAAAATCGCGGAGTAACACTGCCTGGTCGATCCGGCTGGGATCAGCGTCGTGAAAATTGTAACCGGCGCTCGGCCATCCGAATTCGGCGATGACAATGCGCTTTCCGGGATGCATCCGGCGCAGGCTGTCATAGGCCTCGAACGTGCTGTCGACCGCGTTGGCGGCCTTGGACCCCGCCCAATAGGGCAAGATGTGCGCGGCGATGAAATCGACCGCCGATGCCAGTTCCGGATGATCGATCCAGGCTGACCAAATCTCGCCCGTGCTGACCGGCACGGGGCTTGATCTTTTCACCCGCTGGATCAGCTTGATGAGGTCTTCGGCGCTGGTCTCGGTCCGCAGCATCGTCTCGTTGCCGACGATGATCGCGTTGACGTTGCTGTTGTGGCGGGCGAGATCGAGCGCCGAGCGAATTTCCCGCTCGTTGCGGTCCTGATTCTTGTCGATCCAGGCGCCGACGGTAACCTTCAGGCCGAATTCCGCGGCGATTGGCGGGACCAGCTCGGCACCCCCCGTCGACGAATAGGTGCGGATGGCTCGGGTGTAGGGGGCGATCGCCTTTAAGTCGGCGCGGATCTGCTCAGCGGTGGGACGTTCGCCGGAATCCGGGTGTTTGGAGGCGACAAATGGCGCGTAGGAGACGCTGGCAAGCTGGCCGGTGAAATCCGGAGGCGTCTCTTTAGCTCGTAGCGAAGCCCACAGGCCGGCATGCACGCACGCTACAAGCGCGAGCACGGCAGCGACGGTCCGCATCGAATGTCAACCACGCGGGGATTGGGATACAAAGCCAGACCTGACCCCAAGGCTCTGGCGATGGAAGAAAGATAACTTCGGAGCAGCAAACAAAAACTAGCCTTCGCGAATGGCAAATTCAAGACAATGCCTGTCTGTTAGGCAAAATTTTTGTTTCAAGATGCCGAGCGCACCCCGAACTTACGTCAATGGCTGGCGGGAGGGGTCCCGTTAGCGGCCGCCGGCGGCGGCGGCGCTTGAATCGAAGGGTTCGTTGGATTGACCCAGCACGACAAAACGCGGCCATTTAGCGTGTCGGCGACCTTCGGATCGATGTTGTTTCCATGCTGGATCAGGCAGCGAAACGTCGCCTGGATGTGGGCGCTCGGGCAGCCGAAACGGTCGTAGAGATCAAGGTGACGGAAGGCGGTATCGAGGTCGTCGCGCCATAAGAGGCTGACCACCCGCCGGCCAAGCCAAACGCATTCGGGATTGCCGGCCGGGCCACTCAAGGCTTTTTGCGCTTCTGCGTACTCATCGACCTTTTGGTTTTCTTTGGCCGGCTCCTGACCTGCCGGCGCGGCTTTTTCGGGCGGCGCGGCATCGTTGTTCTCGGCGGAAACCGCCGGCGCGGAAAAGCCGAGGACGGCAGACAAAACGCTCACCGCGCACGCTTCGCGGGCAAGGCTGAAGAGACTATGGAACATGGTTCAACTTGTATGCTGAAACGATTCGAGAAGAGAGGCTTGGCTTCCCTTAACGGCCCCGATTGCGCCGCGATTGCGGCATTCCCCAACGTTAAATCAGAACACTCCAACTCACGCGTTTTGTCCAGCACCGCATCGCCGCGGGGTCAGGGTCCTTGGCACGAGGCCGTTGTAGGGTTAATGGCAAACCGTGTTCCGAGCGCTAGATTCTTCTACCATCGGCCCGGCGATCGCATCTTTCGCATTAACCGCGCTCGCGATCGCGGCGGCGTGGTGGTGGCTCGGTGCGCCGGTCGAACTCCCGAAATTCGATACCGGCGCCGGGAAACTCTACTGCCTATCCTATGCACCGTTTCGCGGCGGGCAGAACCCGCTGGTCGAAGGCACTCGCGTGGATGCCCGTCAAATCGACGAGGATCTCGCGCTGCTCGCCAAGTACACGAACTGCATACGCACCTATTCGGTCGATGACGGGCGCGACGACGTCCTGAAGAGCGCCCGCCGCTACGGCCTGAAAGTGCTCCACGGCATCTGGGTTTCGCATGATGTCGACAAGACCCGCCAGCAGGTCGAGACCACGATCGCGCTCGCCAAGGCTTATCCCGACGTGATCAAGGCCGTTGTCGTCGGCAACGAAGTACTGCTCCGAGGCGAGATGTCGGCGGCAAGTCTTGCCGCTATCATTCGCGACGTGAAAGCCGCCGTGCCGATGCCGGTCACCTACGCTGACGTTTGGGAGTTCTGGCTTCGCTACCCGGACGTGCAAAACGCCGTCGATTTCGTCACCGTGCACATCCTGCCATACTGGGAGGATTTCCCGATACCGGCTTCACGGGCCGCCGAGCATGTCGCCGACATTCGCGGCCGGGTTGCTGCGGCATTTCCCGGAAAGGAGATCGTGGTCGGGGAATTCGGCTGGCCGAGCGAGGGCAGAATGCGGGAAGGCGCGCGGCCGTCGCCCTCGAACCAGGCTTTGGCGCTGATGGAGACCTTGGCGCTCGCGGCACGAGAGCATTTCCAGCTCAACGTCATCGAAGCGTTCGATCAGCCGTGGAAGCGGGCACTTGAGGGAACCGTCGGCGGCTATTGGGGCATCATCGATCGCGCGACCGGAGCGCCGAAGTTCAATTTTGCCGGCGGCGGCGTCTCGGACCATCCGAACTGGCCGATTCAGGCGTTGACCGGAATTATCTTGGCGGCGCTGGCCTTCGGCGGTGCCGGCGTGGCAGCCGCGCGCAAAGGCATCTCGGCCCCGCAATGGGCTTTGATCGCCGGCATGGTGTTTGTTTCTGCTGTCGCCTTTGGATGGACCATAGAGATGGTCGCCGTCGAAAGCTTCAGCATCGGAGGTTGGCTGCGTTCGCTCGCATTTGCAGCCGCGGCGGCGGCCGCGCCGATTGTTTGCGCCATCGGCTGCGCGGCAGGACGACCGACACCCGCATTCGCCGATCTCCTTGGCCGCAGGACAACACGTCGCGATGGATTTGACTGGACGCTCGGCGGCATTTTGATCCTCACCACGGCCGTCGCCGTCGAGGCCGCGTTGGGCCTCGTCTTCGATCCGCGCTATCGCGACATACCGTTTGCGCCGCTCACCGCCGCTGCGCTGCCTTACCTCGCTCTGTCATTCGCGGCGCCGCGGGCCGGCCTATCGCGCTCAGTAGCGGAAAGCGCCGCGGCAGCGCTGCTGGTGGTCTGTGCGGTGTACATTTTGTTCAACGAGAGCTTCGCCAATTGGCCGGCGGCCTGGTTTTGCGCAGGCGCAGGAGTGCTCGCGCTCAGCCTTGCGCGGGGGCGGGACGCGCCAGGCTCAGGATAAGTCCGGCAGCCGCTAGCGCCGACAGGTCGGCATTGTGCAGCACGAGCCCGAACGCCGACGCCGCAAGCGCCACGGCAACGAGAAAGAGCGACGGCCGCAGAAGGTTGAGGAGTGCGGCGGCCAAAGCGACACCGCCGAATACCTGATGCTCGTAAAGGACGATGGCGAGGCGAAACGAAGAGCACAGCCAAGTATCGAGGCCAGCCCGGCAGGAAAGCGACGTGACGGAATTTTCCAGCGCCATGTGGCGCAGATAAAGCGCTTCACCGACGCAAAGGAACGCGATCACGATCAGCCAGTTTAGCTGTCGGGCGGAGGGCAAGAACAAAAAGCGCGGCATCATCGGTGCGGCGTCATAGGTTATGTGACTTCGCACGATGCATAGCCGCAAGCCGCGCTAATGTCAGCAGGTAGCGCCCGAAGTTTCTACTGTAGCGCAACCTGCTGGCCGTCGAGCGGAACGGTCTGGCAGGCGATCCGGAGTGCCGCAAGCGAAGCGCAGAGCCTTGTCGCGCCCGCGCGATTGGCGGCGGAAACGACCAGTCGCAACTCGACGCGATTGGTCCGCGGATTGTCCTTTACCGTCGCCACCGGTTTTAAGCTTTCGAAAACGTCGGGATGAGCGGAACGAAGTTCCGTCCACCGCACGATCAGCATCTTCATCGAGATGGCGGTACCGATTTCGGCCCCATAAGCGGACGGCGAGGCGGCCGTGACGTTATCGACCTGCACGTCCGTCGCCGGCGGCGGCGCATCGAATGGCGGTAGGCGAGCCGCCGAAGGGGCTGCGCCCGATGCGGAAGCGGCCGCCACCGTCGACGTGGCGGGGTCGTCCTTAGTCCACGCCGGCAACGTCTGCCCCGTCGTCTCCTTGCTCGATTGATTTTGCTGCATGACGGTGCTGGTCAAATCGTCAATGCTGCGCTCAACGGCGGCAAGCCGGGTCGTGATCCGGCTTAAGTCGTCCGTCAATTCACGGACCGTGCCCGCCACTCTCCGGGTCGCGTCCGATTCGACCGAATTGGACGCCGGCGCAGTCGCGGTCTTGGTAATGACCGTGACCGGCGGGGCAACTGCCGGCCGTTGCTCGCTGGCGCCGTTCTGGCTGGAAAACAGCGCGATGAGCAGCGCCGCAGTTGCTGCCGAAATCCACGACACCTCTCGCCAAAGCTTTGACATGGCCGGATATGTCTGCGGCGGTGACGTTCGCCTGATAGTCGCCCATCGTCCGCACCGCCGCGAAGTGATCTCCCGGTGCGAATCAGTAATGGAAAATAGCAGATTCCTAATTTTTCCATTCATTGCGGGGTGGATGAAAAGTCGGCCGTTGCGCCGCAGCAGCCTTAAGCCCTCAGCGCTCGTCATCTTTGGCCCGCTCGGCTATGACGTTGGCCGGAGGTCTTTCATGGCAGCGCGAACCTGCCTCGCTATCATTCTTGCAGCCGGGGAGGGCACGCGCATGCGCTCGGCTCTGCCCAAAGTACTGCACGCGGTCGCGGGCCGCTCGCTGCTGGCTCATGTGCTTGGCGCCGTATCCGCGGCGCGGGTGACGGCGACTGCGGTTGTCGTTGGTCCGCACCACGAGGCGGTAATGGCCGAAGCCAAGCGCGTGCTGCCGAACGCCGAATGTTTTGAGCAGCGCTCACGAAAAGGCACCGCACACGCGGTGCTCGCCGCAGAGCCCGCGATCGCGCGCGGCGCCGATGAAATCCTGATCGTGTACGCCGACACGCCATTCATAAGCGCTGCAACGCTGAAGCGATTGCGTGCGGCCATTGCCGCGGGCGCGGCCGTAGCGGTAGCGGGCTTTCGGCCGGCGGATCCATCAGGCTATGGCAGGCTCATCGTCGAGAAAGGAAAGCTTGTTGCCATTCGCGAAGAAGCCGATGCGAGCGCGAAGGTGCGCGCGAGCGATCTATGCAATGCCGGCGTCATGGCATTCGCCGGCAACCACGCCCTCGCTATTCTCCGGCGGATCGGCAACAAAAATCGCAAAGCCGAATTTTATCTGACCGATGCGGTCGAGATCGCGCGTGCCATGAAGCTTGACGCGGTCGCCATCGAAGTCGAGGAGGACGAAGTGCGCGGCATCAATACCAAGAGCCAGCTTGCCGAAGCCGAAGCCGTCGCTCAGCAGCGGCTGCGTGCCGCGGCACTCGAGGCCGGCGTGACTTTGGTCGCGCCGGACACCGTGTTCCTTTCCGCGGACACCAAATTCGGAAAGGACGTCGTTGTCGAGCCATACGTCGTGTTCGGCGAGAAGGTCACTGTGGAAGACGGCGCCACCATCCGCTCGTTTTCCCATCTCGCCGGCGCTCACGTCGGCAAAGGCGCTTCGGTTGGACCATTCGCGCGACTGCGGCCGGGCACCAGCCTCGGTGAGCGCGCGCGGGTCGGCAATTTCGTCGAGATCAAGGAGGCCGCAATCGGGGCCGGCGCAAAAGCCAATCACCTAAGCTACATCGGTGATGCCACGGTCGGAGCCGGCGCCAATATCGGCGCCGGTACCATTACCTGCAATTACGACGGTGGCGAGAAACACCGCACCGTGATCGGCGCGGAGGCCTTCATCGGCTCCAACTCGGCGCTGGTCGCACCGGTGGAAATCGGGAAGGGCGCCTATATTGGATCAGGCTCGGTGATCACGAAGAATGTGCCGCCGAGGGCGCTGGCGCTCGCGCGCGGGCGGCAGGTCATTAAGGAAGATGGCGCGACGCGATTGCGGGAACTTCGCTCGCTCGGCAAAAAGCGCAAGCATGCGGCTGACTAAAAGGCCGGATTTTGCGCGGTTTTTCGCCCTCCGGCAGTTTGTTACCGAGCGCAACGTTTTTTTATTTTGTGCGGCTTAATATCCGGCCTTAACGGTTAATGGCCGGCGGTCGTCGTTAAGCCGGCATTGTGGGAGGCATTCCGCCAATGTGCGGGATCATCGGGATAATCGGCGGCGAGCCGGTCGCGCCGCTCCTGATCGACGCGCTCAAGCGCCTCGAATACCGCGGCTATGACTCTGCCGGCATCGCCACGCTCGAGGACGGCGCGCTGGTGCGGCGGCGCGCGCAAGGCAAGCTGAAAAACCTCGAGCAAAAACTTGCCCGCGAACCGCTCGCAGGATCGATCGGCATCGGCCACACCCGCTGGGCTACTCATGGCCGACCGACCGAAGTCAACGCGCATCCGCATGCCACCGAACGGCTTGCGGTGGTACATAACGGCATCATTGAAAACTTCGCCGAGCTGCGGCGCGAACTCGAGGGCAAAGGCGTAAAGTTTTCGACCGAGACCGACACCGAAGTTGTCGCCCATCTGGTCAGCGAAGAGCTCAAGCGGGGGCTTTCCCCGCTGCAAGCGGTTATGGCGGCGTTGCCGCGGCTGCGCGGGGCGTTTGCGCTCGCGTTCCTCTTTGCCGGCGAGGACAATTTACTGATCGGCGCCCGCAAGGGCTCGCCGCTGGCCGTCGGGTTCGGCGACGAAATGATGTTCGTCGGCTCGGACGCAATCGCGCTCGCGCCTTTTACCGACATGGTGAGCTATCTTGAAGACGGCGATTGCGTCGTCGTTAGCCGCGCCGGCGCCGAGGTTCGCGACGCTGCCGGGCGCCTCGTCGAGCGCCCAGTGCTCAAGTCGCAGGCGTCCGTTCTTCTCCTCGACAAAGGCAACCACCGCCATTTCATGGCCAAGGAAATCTACGAGCAGCCGGAGGTGGTCGGTCACACCTTGGCGCATTATCTCGACATGGTGGCCGAGCGCGTCGAGTTGCCGATGGCGCTGCCATTCGATTTTTGCGCGCTCACGCGCGTGTCCATTGCGGCCTGCGGCACCGCGTATTATGCCGGCATGGTCGCCAAATATTGGTTCGAGCGATTTGCCCGGCTGCCGGTCGACGTCGATATCGCTTCGGAATTTCGCTACCGCGACGCGCCGCTTGAACGAGGCGCGTTGGCGATTTTCGTTTCGCAATCGGGCGAGACCGCGGATACGCTAGCCTCGCTGCGCGAGTCAAAAGCGCGCGGGCAGCACGTCCTTTCCGTGGTCAACGTGCCGACATCGACCATCGCGCGCGAGAGCGATATCGTCATGCCGACGCTGGCGGGTCCGGAGATCGGCGTCGCCTCGACCAAGGCTTTCACCTGCCAGCTGGCGGCGCTCGCGTGCCTCGCCATCGCCGCCGGACGCGCGCGCGGGGTCCTCAGCGAAGACGACGAGAAGCGGCTGGTTCGCGCTCTGATCGAGATCCCCCGGCATTTGACCGAAGCGCTCGCGCTCGAGCCGCAGATCGAGCAACTCGCCCGCGACCTCGCCAAATCTCGCGACGTGCTCTATCTCGGGCGCGGCACCAGTTATCCGATCGCGCTTGAAGGCGCGCTCAAGCTGAAGGAAATCTCGTACATTCACGCCGAAGGCTATGCGGCCGGCGAACTCAAGCATGGCCCGATCGCGCTGATCGACGAGACCATGCCGGTCGTGGTGATCGCCCCGTACGACCGGGTTTTCGACAAGACGGTTTCCAACATGCAGGAAGTAGCCGCTCGCGGCGGCCGTTTGATCCTGGTGACCGATGCCGAAGGCGCCGCCGCGGCGGCCGGCCAGTCCGCCGTCACGCTGACGCTGCCGACCATGCCGGCAACCGTCGGTCCGCTCGTCTACGCGGTGCCGGTGCAACTCATCGCTTATCACACCGCGGTGATTTTGGGCACCGACGTCGACCAGCCACGCAATCTCGCCAAGTCGGTGACGGTAGAGTAAGGAGCAGGCCGCGCTCCCCACCATGTCCCTGTGCGGCGTGCGGCATTTCTATATTGCGGCCATCCTATATAGAGGCAGCCGCGGCCCTTGCGCGAGATGGACGTATGACCGACATCGACAGAACAGGCGCAGGAGCCAACGCCGGCACGGCGAAGCCGACGACCGGGTTTGCCGGCCGTATCCGCAATTACTTTCTGACCGGCTTTGTCGTCGCCGGGCCGGTTGCGGTCACGGCGTACTTGATCTGGTGGTTCGTCACCTGGGTCGACAATCTGGTGCGGCCGCTCATTCCGCAGGGTTACCGTCCCGAAACTTATTTGCCGGTCAACATTCCCGGCTTCGGCCTGATCATCGTCTTTGTTGTACTGACGCTGCTCGGCTTTCTTACCGCCAATTTTGTCGGCAACCGGCTGGTTAATCTCGGCGACGATCTGTTGGGGCACATGCCCGTAGTGCGGCCGATCTACCGCACCATCAAACAAATCTTCCAAACCCTATTTTCCAGTTCGGACTCGAGCTTCCGGCAGGTCGGACTGGTCGAATTCCCGGCGCCCGGAATGTGGTCGGTTGTGTTTCTCACTCAGCCGCCGAGCCCCGAGGTCGCGGCGCGTTTGCCGCAGAGCGAGCACGTTTCGGCGTTCCTGCCCTGCACGCCCAACCCCACGACCGGTTTCTTCTTCTACGTGCGGCGCGACGAGGTGATTGATCTCGACATCACGGTGGAGCAGGCGATGACGTTGCTCATTTCAGCGGGCATTATCCAGCCCGGTGCCGATCCGCAGAATAAGCTTGCGGCATTGGCGCAGACCGCCCGCGCGGCGCAAGCCGCGCGCAAGGCGGCGCCGACTCCAGTGGAATAAAGTTTGCGGCCTGTTCGTTTTCGCTGCCGGATGCGCTAACATCGCATTGGTGAACAACCTTGGGGGGCCAAGATGAACTTCACGCAGGCGATCTCGTCGGGATTTTCCAACTACGTTAACTTCGCGGGACGGGCGATTCGCTCGGAGTATTGGTACTGGTACTGTTCGTAATCGTTATCTCGATTGTGGCGAGCATTATTGATGCCGTGCTCGGCACCAGGCTTTTCAACCCGATCTTCTCGCTCGCAGTGCTGTTGCCCAGCCTTGCTGTGGGTGTCAGGCGGCTGCACGATCTCGACCGCAGCGGCTGGTGGCTGCTCCTGAGCTTGATTCCCCTGATCGGCGCGATTGTGCTGATCGTCTGGTTCGTTGGCAGGGGTACGCCGGGCGCGAACAGGTTCGGCCCGGATCCGCTCGGCATCATCGGACTAAGCCCGCGTCCGGCGGTGTGATTTTTCTGCGTGAAGGCGTAGTCGGCTCCGGCGGCACTCCCGCCTGAGGAGCAATGAATGGATTTCTGGCAGGCGGTGAGGCGCGGTTTCGCTAACTACGCCAACTTTTCCGGCCGGGCGATCCGTTCAGAGTTCTGGTTCTGGACGTTGTTCTATTGTTTCGCCGGCACCGCCGCGAGCATCATCGACCGCGCGATGGCGTTGCCGGTTGCCTCGGGGATGTTCACCTTGGCGGCACTCGTCCCGACGCTCTCCGTTAGCGTGCGCCGCCTGCACGATCTTGATCGCCCCGGCTGGTGGCTTCTCCTGTTTTTCGTGCCGGCGGCGAATTTCGTGCTCGTGGTCTGGTGGTGCATGCGCGGCACCAATGGCTACAACAGATTCGGCCCGGATTACTTCCGCCCCGGCGGTTACCTTCAGCCGGCGCGCAGGAGCCTGACCGCTTCGTCGCGTCCGAACAGATAAAGAAGCTGGCGGAGCGCGAAGCCGCGCGGCGAATTAAGGTTCGGATCGCGGTTGAGAGCGAGCGCCGCGTCCTCGCGCGCCGTGTTCAAGAGCTTGCCGTGAACTTCGAGCCGGGCGACGCGGAAGCCGGGCATGCCGCTCTGGCGCGTGCCGAGCAAGTCGCCTTCGCCGCGCAGGCGCAAATCCTCTTCGGCGATGCGAAAGCCGTCGTCGGTCTCGCGCAAAATGGCAAGCCGCGCCTTGGCGGTGTCGCCGAGCGGGGCCTTATACAGCAAAAGACACGTCGAGCTTTCGGCGCCGCGGCCGATGCGGCCGCGCAGCTGGTGAAGCTGGGCAAGGCCGAAGCGTTCGGCATGCTCGATCACCATGACGCTTGCTTCGGGCACGTCGACGCCGACCTCGATCACCGTGGTCGCGACCAGGATGCGCGCTTCGCCTTTCGCGAACCGCTGCATGGCGCGGTCCTTTTCCGGCCCGCGCATGCGGCCGTGAACGAGTTCGACAATGCCGCCAAACCGCTTCGTCAGATCCTTGTAGCGGTCCTCGGCGGCGGCGAGGTCGACGGATTCGGATTCCTCGACCAGCGGGCAGACCCAATAAATGCGGCGGCCGGCGTCGAGCGCGCGCTTGACCGCGTCGATCACTTCGGCAAGCCGCTCGAGCGGCAGCGTGCGAGTATCGATTTTTTGACGGCCGGCTGGCTTTTCCCGCAGTTCCGAGATGTCCATGTCGCCGAAATAGGTCAGCACCAGCGTGCGCGGGATCGGCGTCGCCGTGAGCACCAGGAGATCGACCGCCTCACCCTTGCGCGTGAGTGCGAGCCGCTGATGCACGCCGAAGCGGTGCTGCTCGTCGACAACGGCGAGCGCGAGATCGTGGAAAGCGACATCCTCCTGAAACAAAGCATGCGTGCCGACGACGAGGTCGATCTCGCCGGCCGCGAGCGCCGAAAGAATTTCCGGGCGCTCGCGCCCGCGTTCGCGGCCGGTAAGTATGGCACCGCGGATGCCGGCGGCGTCCGCAAGCGGCTTTATGGTGGCAAAGTGCTGCCGCGCCAAAATCTCCGTCGGCGCCATCAAGGCCGCTTGCCGGCCGGCTTCGATGACCGTCGCCGCGGCAAGGAGCGCCACCACCGTTTTGCCGGAGCCGACATCACCATGCAGGAGCCGCAGCATCCGGTTCGGCTGCGCTAAATCCGCAATAATGTCGGCGACCGCGCGCTGCTGTGAGGGCGTCAGCGAATAAGGCAGCGCTTTGATAATGCGGGCGCGCAATTGGCCCTCTGCCGCGGTGCCGCGGCCCGGCCGCGCGCGCATGCGGCCGCGCAAGAGTGCGAGCGCAAGCTGGCCGGCGAGTAACTCGTCGTAAGCAAGCCGCGACCACGCGGCGCTTTCCGGATCGAGGTCCACGGGGTCGGCCGGCCGATGGATACGGCGCAAAGCGGCGGCAAAATCGGGAAAGCCATTGCGCTTGAGCCAGGCGGCGTCCTGCCATTCCAGCAAATCCGGCAGGCGTTGGAGCGCGGTGTCGATCGCTTTGTGCACCTGATTGGGATGCAGGCCCTCGGTGAGCGGATAGACCGGGTCGATCAGGGGGAGCTTCGCGAGACCCTGTTCGTCGACGACGCGGTCGGGATGCAGCATTTGCAGGTGCCCGTCGTAGAGCGACGCAATGCCGGAGACGTAACGAGTTTCGCCGACCGGTAGCAGCTTTTGCAAATAATCCTTACGGGCGTTGAAATAGGTCAGCGTCAGCGTGTTGGTGTCGTCGTGGGTGTCGATGTTGTATGGCGCGCGCGCCCGGTTCGGCGGCGGCGCGCGGTGCTTATCGACAACCACTTGCACCGTCACCACCGTGTCGGGCGTAACTTCGGAGAGAAGCGGCCGGTTGCGCCGGTCGACATAGCCAGTCGGCAGATGGAACAAAAGGTCGACGACGCGAGGCGTCTCGTCTTCGCGCCCGAGCAGCCGGGCGTAAAGCTTCTCAATCTTCGGCCCGACGCCGGAAAGGCTCGTTAGCGCGGCGAACAGGGGATTGAGGATGGCCGGGCGCATATTCCTTCGCTGTCATTCCGGGCCGATCCGACGGCTCCTGATCGGCGGCTCGGCCCTGACATCTTCTGCTTCGCCCTCTATATAACCCCACGCCCGGCCCGTCCGGGCTTTTGGCGTTGCCGCGCATGACCCGGAAAAGTGGATACCGGTTTTCCGAAAGGATCATGCGCCATGAATGAACCGAGATGACCGAGCGATCGAGCGAAGGGTTGGACGTGCGCCGGCGCAAGCTTTTGTTTCGCGCCTGGCGGCGCGGCGTCCGCGAAATGGACTTGATCGTCGGCCGCTTCGCCGATGTCCATATCGATAAATTCGATGATCAGGGCTTGGACGACTTCGAGCACCTGATCGAGGCCGGCAATGCCGAGCTTTACGCCTGGGTGGTCGGGACCGAAAGCGCGCCCGCGCATTACGACACCGCCGTGCTGGCCCAATTGAAGGCGTTCCACGCCCGCGCCGGAACAGACAGCGCCAAGGAACGCATCAAGGAGGCCCGATGACCGCTTCAAAACGGACATCGGCGCACTCGCCGGCCGAGCGGCTGTCCGCCGGCCGTCCGCTGCTTCTCTCCGGGATTGCCGACGGCGCCGAGGGTCTTGTCCTCGGCGATCTGGCGCGCGCGGTTGCCGCGCAACCCGCCGCGCCCGCAGTCAGCCTCGCCGTCATCTGCCGCGATGGCACGCGCATGGCCATGCTGTCGCGCGCGCTTTCCTTTTTCGCGCCGGACGTCGAGGTGCTCGAATTTCCGGGCTGGGACTGCCTTCCCTACGACCGCGCCTCGCCGCATGCCGCCGTGGTGGCGCAAAGGATGCGCGCACTGTCGCGCTTGGCCTGGCGCAAGGACGGCAACAAACCCGCCGTGCTTCTGACCACCGTCAACGCCGTCCTGCAACGGGTGCCGCCGCGTGAAGCGGTGGCGCGGCAAGCGCTCTCCGCCGCGCCAGGCAAGCTATTGTCGATGGCGAGCGTCACCCAATGGCTCGAGCTCAACGGCTTTAACCGTGCCGCCACCGTGCGCGAGCCTGGCGACTACGCCGTGCGCGGCGGCATTATCGATCTGTTTGCGCCGGCGATCGATGCGCCGGTGCGGCTCGACTTTTTCGGCGACACGCTCGAATCCATTCGCAGCTTCGATCCGGAAACGCAGCGCACCGCCGAGGAATTGCGCGCGCTCGAGCTCGTGCCCATGGCCGAGTTCCAGCTCACCAGCGACACCATCCGGCGCTTTCGCACCGGTTACGTGGCGGCGTTCGGCGCCGCGTCGCCCGACGACATGCTCTACGAAGCGGTGAGTGAAGGCCGCCGCGCCGCGGGCATGGAGCACTGGCTGCCGCTGTTTCACGAGCAAATGGAGACACTGTTCGATTATCTCGGCGGCCAAGCCGCCACCCCCATCATTCTCGAACCGCTTGCCGAGGAAGCCGCGCACGAGCGACTCACGCAAATCGCCGACTATTTTCAGGCCCGCAAGGACGCTCTCGAACATCCGGAGAAGGGCGCGAGCGGTGCGATTTACAAGCCGCTGCCGCCGGACCGGCTTTATCTTGCCGAAGACGAATGGCGCGCGCGGCTCGATCGCCTGCCGCTGGCGCGGCTTTCGCCGTTTGCCGCGCCGGAAGAGACCGCCGACGCCATCGATGTCGCCGCCCGCGCCGGGCGCAATTTCGCCGCCGAACGGAGCGACCCCAACGCCAATGTCTTCGATGCGGTGCGGACCCACGCCGAGGCGCTGCAAGCGGCCGCCAAGCGCGTCGTCGTCGCGCTGTGGAGCGAAGGCTCGCGCGAGCGCATGTCGCACGTGCTTGCCGAGCACCGGCTGCTCAACCTCGCCATGGTCGAGTCCTGGCCGGCGGCGCTGACCCGGCCGCGCCACGAAACAAGCCTCGCGGTGCTCGGCATGGAGTCGGGCTTTGAAACCGCCGATGTCGCGCTGATCACCGAGGAGGACATTCTCGGCGAGCGGTTGATCCGCCCGCGCAAGCAATCGAAGCGCGCGGAAAATTTCATTGCCGAAGTCACGAGCCTTTCGACCGGCGACGTTGTCGTTCACGTCGATCACGGCATCGGGCGCTTTGTCGGCCTTCGCGCCATCGAAGCCGCGGGCGCGCCGCACGATTGCCTGGAAATCCACTATGCCGGCGGCGACAAGCTTTTCCTGCCGGTCGAGAATATCGAGCTTCTGTCGCGCTACGGCTCGGAAGCCGCCGGCGTCGAGCTTGACCGGCTCGGCTCGACCGCCTGGCAGGCGCGCAAGTCGCGGATGAAGAACCGCATCCGCGAGATCGCCGGCGAGTTGATTAAGGTCGCCGCGGCGCGGCTCCTTCACGACGCGCCCCAGCTTTCGCTCGATGCCGGAGTCTACGACGAGTTTTCCGCGCGCTTTCCGTACGAGGAGACCGACGACCAGCAGGCCGCCATCTCCGCGGTCATGGCGGATTTGTCCTCCGGCCGTCCCATGGACCGGCTCATCTGCGGCGATGTCGGTTTCGGCAAGACCGAAGTGGCATTGCGCGCGGCCTTTGCCACCGCCATGAACGGCAAGCAGGTCGCGGTGGTGGTGCCGACCACGCTGCTCGCCCGCCAGCATTTCAAAACTTTTTCCGAGCGGCTGCGCGGCTATCCGGTCAAAATCGCGCAGGCTTCGCGGCTGGTGTCGGCGAAAGAACTGGCGGAGACGAAAAAGGGTCTTGCCGAGGGCCAAATCGACATTGTCGTCGGCACCCACGCACTCCTCGGCAAGACCGTGAAGTTCAGAGACATCGGCCTGATTGTCGTCGACGAGGAGCAGCATTTCGGCGTCTCCCACAAAGAGAAGCTCAAGCAGCTTCGCGCCGAAGTCCACGTGCTGACGCTGACCGCGACGCCGATCCCTCGCACGCTGCAACTCGCGCTGTCCGGCGTGCGCGAAATGTCAATTATCGCGACGCCGCCGGTCGACCGCCTCGCGGTGCGCACCTTCATCGTGCCGTTCGATCCGATTGTGGTGCGGGAGGCGCTCCTTCGCGAGCGCTATCGCGGCGGGCAATCCTTCTATGTCTGCCCGCGGATCGAGGACCTCGCCGAGACCAAGGCGTTCCTCGACAAGAACGTGCCGGAAGTGCGCGTCGCCGTCGCCCACGGCCAGATGCCGTCGTCCGTGCTCGAGGACGTGATGTCGGCGTTCTACGACGGCAAGTTCGACGTGCTGCTGTGCACTTCCATTGTTGAAAGTGGCCTCGACATTCCGACCGCCAATACGCTGATCGTGCACCGCGCCGACATGTTCGGGCTGTCGCAGGTCTATCAGCTCCGCGGCCGCGTCGGCCGCTCAAAGCTTCGCGCTTATGCGCTGCTGACGCTGCCGGCAGCGCGGAAAATCACCCCGCAGGCCGAGCGCCGGCTGAAAGTGCTGCAATCGCTCGACACGCTCGGCGCCGGCTTCCAGCTCGCCTCGCACGACCTCGACATTCGCGGTGCCGGCAATCTCCTCGGCGACGAGCAATCCGGCCACATCAAGGAAGTCGGCTACGAGCTTTATCAGGAGATGCTGGAGGAGGCGGTGATGGCGCTGAAGGCCGGCATCACCACGCCGGTCGCCGAAAAATGGTCGCCGCAAATCACCATCGGCACGCCGGTGCTGATCCCCGAGGATTACGTCGCCGACTTGCCGGTGCGGCTCGCGCTTTACCGCCGGCTGTCCGAGATCGAGGACGATCGCGCCATCGAAGCGTTTGCCGCCGAGCTGGTCGACCGTTTCGGCCCGCTGCCGATCGAGGTCGAGTATTTGCTGCAAGTGGTCGCCATCAAGGCGATGTGCCTCGCAACCAATGTCGAGCGGATCGAAGTCGGGCCGAAAGGCGCGGTGCTCTCGTTCCGCGACAACACTTTCGTCAATCCCGACGGGCTGATTTCCTATATCGCCAAGCATCCCGAAGGCGCGCGCGTGCGGCCGGACATGAAGGTCGTGTTCTTCGACGAATGGGAGAAGCCCGAGGATCGCCTGAAAGGCGCCGCCGGCATTCTGCGCGCGCTGGTCGGCATTGCGGCGAAGGCCAAGAAGGCGGCGTAGGTATAGTTCGCCCGTCCTTAAAATTTGCCTCTGCCCACCGGGGAGAGGTGAAATCGCCTTTCTCTAAGCTCGTCACCACCGGGCTTGACCCGGTGGTCCATGGTGACTCATCGATGCCGCATGGATTGCCGGATCAAGTCCGGCAATGACGAATTAAGAAAGGGCAGGTGAGGAACTCCGGCCTTCCGATTCGACCAAAACAAAGCTAGGCAAATGGCCATGTCACCGGACGTTATCTCTGATCTTGCCCCAACGGGTGTCCTGCGCGCGGGCATCAATCTTTCGAATTTTCTGCTGGTGACTGGAACGAGCCCAGCGGGGGATCCCCAGGGGGTCGCGCCTGACCTTGCCCGCGAAATCGCCACGCGCCTGGACGTACCGCTGAAGTATGTGCCGTTTAAGTCGCCCGGTGAGCTCGCGGACAAGGCGACGAGCGGCGTTTGGGATATCGGGCTGATCGGCGCCGAACCGCAGCGCGCCCAGACGATTTCCTTTAGCCCCGCCTACGCCGAAATCGAGGCGACCTATCTGCTGCCTTCCGGTTCTCCCCTGAAAACACTCGCGGACGTCGACGCCCCCGGCGTGCGGATCGCCGTGACCGGTCGCGCTGCCTACGGCCTTTGGCTCGATCGCAATATCAAGCACGCTGAGCTGGTCAGATCGGAAACGCTCGATAGCGCCTACCAACAGTTCGTGAGTGGCAAGCTCGACGCACTCGCCGGCCTTCGGCCGCGGCTTCTCTCGGACCTGGAAAAGCTGCCCGGCGCGCGCATCATCGAAGGCCGGTTTACCTCGGTTCAGCAGGCGATCGGCACGCCCCGGAAAAACACGGCTGGTGCGGCGTTCCTGCGCGACTTTGTGGAAGAGGTCAAAGCGTCCGGCTTTGTCGCCCGCCTCATCGAATGCCATAAGGTTCGTGGCCTGTCGGTCGCGCCTCCGGCCTAACCGCGCTCGTCCGATCCACAATGTCAAACAGCGACGAAGGACCTAAGCGGGCGGCTCGCGCCTCCCTCTCCCCGTGCGCGGGGAGAGGGTTGGGGTGAGGGGGCCTAACCGCAAGTCTCACAATCGCGGCAACGCCCCCTCACCCGATTTGCGTCGCTTCGCTTGCAAATCGACCTCTCCCCGCACGCGGGGAGAGGAGAAAGAAATTCCGTTCTCGCGATGCCGACCGCATCCGAGTCTTGTGGCACCAAGCTACGAAAAAGATTCGCTCTCCGCGGGCATGATCCCGAAAAGTGGGGTCCGGTTTTCGGACCAAGATCATGCGCCAAACAAAAAGGGAAAGCGGAGCGCCGAAAGGCGCATTGTCCAACCATGTCCGCACCGACAGACAAGTCTGCGAAACTCGTCTGTGCGCGGCGTGCGCGCTGTTTTTTCCAGCGCGCCCACCTTTCGGCGCTCACGCTTGCGGCACTCGCCACCGGCTACTACCCCGATGGCTCAGCTCCAGAACCGGGTTTCCCGCGGCGGCGGCTAACGAGAGTTTTGCCCGTTTCGCCAAAAGATGCCGCGGTTAAGCACGCTCCGTGCGGACCGGTCTTTTTGCCGGTCGACCGGGGACCTGAAGCCGCCCGGGAACGGGAGTGACGAACCCCCGCGCGCGGGCACCGCATCTCGCTATCGTCAAATCGGCGTCACCGGTTGACGTCCCTTAACAACGAGCGAGGTGGGGCCGTTATCGTCATCGGCGCGGCTAAGTCAAAGGCGTTCGAATTTCAGTTGTTGAATCAAAACATTTCGCCGCGTGGGTTTCTGTTCGAGTCCGCGGCACTCCAATGATTCTTTGGCGGCGAATTAAACGGCCCCCCTTCAGCGATCGATTTTGATCAGGCCAAGCAATGTGCCGCGTCATGGCCGGGCTTGTCCCGGCCATCCACGACTTCCTTTAGATCGTTAGACTCGGACGCCCGCGACCAGCACGCGCACAAGGCGACAAAAACTAGGGAATATCTCCGCGTTTAAATCTCCAGAGCGTATTGCGCAAGTTGCGGTTTTGAGAGAGGCTTGCGGTTCAACCTGGGGGAGATTTAACCATGCGGATATCCGCAAAGATTGCCACGCGAATAACGACGCAACTGAAAGCGTACCAGGCCATTCTCGCTCAGGCTATGAAGAAGGATAGCAGCGAGGGCGACACCGTTGTCATCGTCACAGATATGATCGCTGACATTCTCGGTTATGACAAATATCAAAATTTAAGCAGCGAGCACGCAATCCGCGGGAGTTATGTTGATTTGATGGTCTCCGCTGACAACAAGCCCAGGTTCCTCGTCGAAATCAAAGCGGTTGGCACGGAGCTCAAGGATAATTTTATCAAACAAGCAGTCGATTACGCTGCGAATAAAGGAGTCGACTGGGTCGTTCTTACGAACGGAATTTTATGGCGCATTTACAAAGTTGTATTCGCAAAGCCAATTGACAGGGTCCTTGTCTATGAACTCAACGCCCTTGAGGCAAATTGCAAAGGCCCTGAAGCAATTGAGTGCTTCGGTAACTTAAGCTTCGAGGCGTTTTCGAACAACACACTTTCCGACTTATTCCACGAAAAGCAAATCACGAGCAAATTCGCTATTGCGGCATTGCTCATCAACGATTCGATGCTCGATGCACTTCGTCTGCAAATCAAACGCTTGTCGGAAGTCAAGGTGACCGTCGAAGATTTAAGGTCACTGTTACTAGACGAAGTCATTAAGAGAGAGCTGATCGACGGAGAGGAAGCAAAATCGGCGTTGGCGCATGTGAAGAAATTACAAAGGCGCATGAACGCCAAACGGAATGATTCAGATAGCGACGAAGAAACCACTGATCCTTCATCGCCTCCATCACAAACGCCTGAGGTAAATGCGGAGAATCGGTCCGCGAGTTTATCCGCTGGCGCTTCAGCCACGGTGGACGCGATCGTTACCTCACTCAAATCGTAAGCAAGCGTCGCACACCGCCAGCGCAGCAGTGTAGGGTGGGCAAAGGCGCACCGCGCCGTGCGCACGGTCTGAAATTCGGTGAGATCGACCGGGTGGGCTTCGCTACGCTCAGCCCACCCTACGCGCTAGAGAGAGAGCAATCTACGCGGAGCCGCCTCATGCCAGCCTACCTCGGAGCGTTGGCCGTCGTTCTCTTGCTCGGCATGGTGTTGAGCCGGGTATTCCTGCTGCGGCGGCTTGGGATCGTGGCGATGAAGTTCGGCGAGATTGACAAGACCGACTTCCTGATTCCGCCGGTCATGCTGTTTTACTTCTATCTGGTGTTCGCGCACGCGTTCGGCTGGCCTTCGGTAGCGAGGGGGCAGCTTCTGCATTCAGTACCGATCGCGTGGGCTGGCGTCGCCGCCTGCGCGGCCGGACTCGTCCTGCTACTATGGAGCTTGATCTCGTTCAAACAGAGCTTTCGCGTTGGCATCGACACCGACAAACCGGACGCGCTGATCACGTCCGGCATTTTTGCTTTCAGCCGCAATCCGATCTACGTCGCCTTCGCGCTGGTCTTAATCGGCGAGTTCTTGATCTTCCCGAATTGGATATTGCTGCTCTACCTCGCCGGCTTTGTCACGCTGGTGCACCGTCAGGTGTTGCGCGAAGAAAATTATTTGCGAGCGCATTACGGCCGCGACTACCTCGACTATTGCCAGCGCGTTCGGAGGTATTTTTAGGAGGGCCCGTCATTGCCGGACTTGATCCGGTAATCCATGCGGCATCGAGGAGTCACTATGGACCACCGGGTCAAGCCCGGTGGTGACGAAGTATCGTCATTGCGAGCGAAGCGAAGCAATCTAGTCTTCCAGAGGCAAGCGTTGGATTGCTTCGTCGCTTGCGCTCCTCGCAATGACGCGCAACATCCGCCCCCGCTGCGCTGGGCGGGAGAAGTGCAGCGCCTAATTCCGCAACCCCGCCTGCTTGAGCAGCGGCAGCGCTTCGTCGCGAAAGCGCGTCATGCCTTCGACCCACCGCGGCCAGGTGAGAAGGATTCCGTCGAAGCCGGCTTGCTTTAGAACCGCGAGCCCCTCGACCACCTGCGCCGCGCCGCCAATGAGCGGATAGCCGGACCAGCCGGCGATGAAATGCTTCTTCACCGACTGAAGAATCTGCGGCGGCATGAGCAGCGAGTTGAGGCCCATCACGTCGAGCATGTTCTGCACACCCGGATAATCGCCTTGCTCCTCGACGCAATGGTGCCACAGCGCCTTGCCGTCGGCTTCGTTGTCGCCGTGAAAGACATAGGCGTTGGACCAGACCTGGATGTCGCGGCCGAACTCCTCGTGCGCATAGTTGCGGTATTTGTCGACCTTGGCCTTGAGCTGATCGGGATCTTGCGTCTCCGGCGCGACGAAACAGACGTCGCAATATTGCGCGGCAAAGCGGCGGCCGCGATCGGACCCCGCCGCGCTCATCAGCGGCGGTCGCGGGCGCTGGATCGGCTTCGGCGCAAGCTCGGCCTGTTTCATCTGATAGAAGCGGCCGGAAAAATCGAACGGGTTTGGGTCGGTCCACAGCCGCGTCGCGATCTGCACCCATTCCTCAGCCATGTCGTAGCGGCCGTCGTGATCGAGCAGTGTGATGCCGAACATGTCCATCTCCGGCGCGAACCAGCCGGTGACGAGATTGAGCGTGAAGCGGCCGCCGCCGATGTGATCGATCGCGGCGGCCTGTTTGGCGGCGAACAGCGGATGCACGGTCGGAATGTGCGAGGTGGCGAACACGCTCGAATACGAGGTCGCCTCGGACAGGCCGGCGGCCCAGGCGAACACCTCAAAGCCTTCGCCGTTGAAATTGGTCTCACCGCCGAAACCCTTCCAGCGCCCGACCGGCACAATGGCTTCGAACTTCATGTCGTCGGCGAGGCGGGCAAGCTCTTTGGTCGCCGGCCACTCGGCCTTGAGCAGGCCGGACATTTTCGAAATCGTGCCGCCGCCGGAGAGATTAGTGGAGAACGAGCCGAGTTTCAGCGGGGAATTATTGAAGAGGGGATTGGTTGCCGCGCCCTGCGGCGCGCTTGCATTACCGGTCATCGGCAGGCGCTTAGCGAATTTCGCCGCGCGGGGCAAACCTACTCGTCATTGCCGGACAAAAGGCGCGCAGCGCCGTCTTGACGCAAAATGATCCGGCAATCCATGTGGGAGCGAGGCTCGCGCCGAAAGTCAGCATGGACCACCGGGTCAAGCCCGGTGGTGACGAAGTAGGACGGCTTTGCGTGTCCTCCAGCGTGGTTGTATATTACGGCAATGACTATTGAAGATATCGAACAAGCCGTGGCGAAATTGCCCGAGGATCAACTTTCAAGATTCCGGGCCTGGTTCGAGCAATTCGATGCCGCGCGTTTCGATCAGAAGATCGAGCACGATGCCGCAAGTGGCAAGCTGGACCGGCTCGGCGACGAGGCGATCGACGATCTTCGCAAGGGCCGCGCCCGGGAGCTATGAGGCACTTTGCGAGCCGTTCGTTCTGGGCCGCCTACGAAAAACTCCCGGAGCAGGTTCGTGTTCTCGCCGACAAGAACTACGCTCTGCTCAGGCAAAATCCGCAGCACCCGTCTTTGCAACTCAAAAGAATAGGGCGCTTTTGGTCCGTCCGTGTCGGCCTGCGTTACCGAGCGTTAGCGGTGGCCGGCGACGGCGATCTAGTCTGGTTTTGGATCGGGTCTCACGCCGACTACGACGCGCTAGTGCACCGATAACAGAGCTACCCCGCGCGCCACTGGTCCGGCATTTTCTTGTTGTTGAGATGCCGAACGCGGGCGACCAGCGGGTGGTGGCCCTGCTGCTTGGCCCAATCGATCGCTTCTTTTTGCGTGTTGAAAGTTTTGAGCACCTGATCGGCGCCGTCTTCCACGACGTAGTCGTCGATCGCGCTTCCCTCCTGCCGCCCTTTCGGGCGCGGTTCAATGTAAACGTTGGCCATGGCCACCCTCCCTGTGGGTTGATGGATAGCAATATACATCCTATACGGGTATAACACAAATCGTCACGCCGTTGGGTTGCGCAGCGAGCGGAAGGTGACGGAGTGGCGGAGCGCCTCCACCGCCGGGATGGAGTGCTCCCATTGATCGCGTGACGGCCCGCGCATCAGATAGATCGAGCGCGGCTCGAGCCGCAGCGAGGCGCGCTGCCACGACGTGCCGTGCTTTCGCCGCAGGCGGAACGTGCGGAGCGCCAACAACGAGACGCCGATCACGTCGTCGTGGTGCGGCCGGTCGCGATGCCAGCCGATGGAGACGCCCGGCTGATATTCGGTGACCAGCGCGTGCTGCAAGCGATCGGGTTCGAGGCCGGCGAAGGCGGCGGCGCGCTCCCGGAGCGGGAGAAGAAAATTCGGCATGGGCTCGGCGTCTTTCAACGCGCCGCTGTTGAAGTCGTAGCGATGGCCAAAGGAGACGACGCGGCGCTTGCCGAGAAAACCGTGAAACTCAAATTCCTTGAACGGCAGATCGGCAAAGGCGCGGACGAAGCGCGCTTCTTCAGCCGCGCTGATCACGTCCGGCGCGTAGCGAAACCCCTCCGGCATAGCAGGGGACGGTAGGGGAGTTGATGGCGCAGCAAAGAGTGAAAGCTGCTGGTGTTTCATAGGGCGCAAATAGTGATGCACCGCCGATCCCGCAAACGCGCCGCCGTCACCCTGAGGCGCGAGCGCAAGCGAGCCCCGAAGGGGTGACCGTCCCGGCGCCACGGCCGCATCCTTCGAGGCGCGCCTTTCGGCGCGCACCTCAGGATTACGAGTTCAGTTGGTTTCAGCCATCCGGGCCGCGTCCTCACCACAGCCGCTTCGAAGCGAGTTGCGCGCCCTCGACGAGCGCTTTGAGTTTCAGCCACGCCGCTTCGGGGTGGCAGGGGTGAAAGCCGACGAAGGTGGCGAAGCCGCAATCGGTGGCGGCGATGACGCGCTCCTTGCCGACGATGTTGGCGAAACGCTCGATCCGTTCGGCCACCAGCTCGGGATGCTCGACGCTGTTGGTCTTGGTGTCGATCACCCCGATAATGAGCGCCTTGTCGTCCGGCAGCTTCACGTCCTTCCACACCGCCCATTCGTGCGCGTGCCGGGGATTGGCCGCTTCGACGTAAATGAATTTCGCCCGCGACTTCAGGATCAATTTGACGATGTCCTTGAGCGGTACATCCTTGTGGTGCGGGCCGCGATAGTTGCCCCAGCACACGTGATAGCGGATCTTCTCAGGCGGCACCTTGGCAAGGACGTCGTTGAGCACTTCAATGCCGGCGGCAAGGTGCGCCGCCGGGTCGGCGAGGTCGGTGCCCTCGGTCATGCAGTGGAACGCCATGGCGGCATCGGGCGAGTCGAGCTGAAGATTAAATCCGGCGTTGACGATGGCGTTGTATTCCGCCGCCAGCGCGTTGCCCGCCGCCTCGATATATTGCTGGTGCGACTTGTAATACTTGTTGGGAAAATTAAACGCGACTTGGCCCGGCGTGACCGCGGGCACGAAGGCGTTGTCCGGCGGCGTAGCGCCGAGCGCAGACTTGAAATCAGCCAGTTCGTTGTCGATCGCCTTGCTGTCGCGCAGTTCGATTGGACCGTTGAGTATCGGCAGGCGCATATGTTGCGAGCCCTCGCTACCGAAGGCGTCGGCGGCGACGCCGGGCGCGTCGGCAAAATCCGCGGCCATGAACGTGGCGTGGCCTTCGAAACCCGACATCCGCTGCACCACGTAATTGGAGAAGCCGATCTTGCCGAGCTCGCCGTCGCTGATCACGTCGATGCCGGTTTGTTTCTGCCGCGCGACGACCTCGGCCACGGCCGTTCGTACGCGCTTGTCGATGGCGGCCTGGTCGACCGGCTTGCCGTCGGCCACGTCGTACATCATGTGGGCAAGATCGTCGGGACGCGGCAAGCTCCCGGCATGCGTGGTGAGGGTGCGATCGGTACTGAGCCGCATGGTTTGTCCTCCTTGCGAGCGCGCTGCGGGCGTTTCCAATCCGCGATTGCGGTCGCGCGGCATGTTGCGGAACGGCCGGGTCGCAGTTTTCTTGTCGGATGAGGTTGATCCATTCGCGGCCGCCCGGCAAGAGCGGCGCAAACCGGGTCTCGCATGCGGGCGCTAGCCCGTCACGTTGCGGCGCGGGCCGCGGGGGAGAGGGCGGCTAGCCGGCGGCGGCGAGTTCCAGTTGCCGCGCCCGCGACAGCGCGGCGCCGAAAGTGCGCACCTTGCCCTTGGCGACATCGTTGAAGTGCCGCGGCAAACGCGTCACCTCGTAGAGCGAATTCGACCGCGGCCAATGGTAGAAGAACTCCGCCGCCATGATGACGCGGTTGAATCCGCGCTCGCGGAAATAGCGGGCGAGCAGGCATTCGCCGGTCGAGGAATAGCAGTAGGTTCCGTCCGCATCCTGCCGCTCGAGCCAGGCAATCAGGCCAGCGAGCGAGCACGGATCGCTCCACTCTTCCCATCTCGGATCGTACAGCATCGCGGTCTGTCTCGCAGCGAAATGTGAGTCGCTTAAAGGATAATAGCGGCACGGGGAATCAGTTGCGCTATTTTCCCGACCTCGTGATTGTCCGCATCGGCGAAACGTCACAAGATGACGCCCGCCAACGAAAACCTGCACGGTACCCATGACATTTCCCTACATCAGCGTCGAAGACGCCATCACACGGCCGGGCCTGCGCATGATCGTGGTCGGCGGCGTGCCGAGCCCGTGGGGCGAAGCCGCCAAGGGTCTCCTGCACATCAAGCGCATCGACTGGGCGGCGGTGCGGCTCGTTTACGACAGCGAAGCGTTGAAGGAATGGGCCGGCGAGCGGTCCGGCCCGGTCGCCATCTACGACAATGAGAAGCCACGGACGCGCTGGAACGATATTTTGCTTCTCGCCGAGCGGCTTTCGCCGGAGCCGGCATTGCTGCCGAACGACCCGGCGGAGCGGGCGCTCGCTTTCGGGCTTTCGCACGAGATCGTCGGCGAAGACGGCTTGGCGTGGTCGCGGCGGCTCGACCTCGTTCATGCCGGTTTGCAAAATTCGGGCGGCTTCCCCGAGCGGGTATCGAAATATCTTGCCAAGAAATACGCCTTCAGCCCCGCGGCCGGCGCCGCCGCGGCTTCGCGCATCGCCGAGCTCCTGAAGATGCTTGCGGCCCGGCTTGCCGCGCAGCATCGCGCCGGCAGCCGTTATTACGTCGGTGAAGCGCCGACCGCTGTCGACGTTTACAGCGCGGCGTGCATGGCGATGTTTCGGCCGCTGCCGGAGGGGCAATGCAAAATGGAGGCGGCGTCGCGCGCCGCATTCGAGCGCCGCGACCCGCAGATCGAAGCCGCGCTCGATCCCATCCTGCTTGCACATCGTGACATGATGTATGCGCAGCATCTCGAGCTGCCGCTGGCGCTGTGAAAACGCGCGAGAAAAACTAGAGCGCGATGACGCCGCTTAAGCGCGCAGCCGCGCGTGGCCGCCGGCGGTTCGCGCAATGGCGTTGGCGAGATATTCCGGCGATTGCGCGCCGGTGACAATGACGCTGCCGCCGAACACAAAGCACGGCACGCCGTCGATGCCCGCTTCCTTGGCGCTGTTGGCCTCCTGCTCGACGCGCTCGACATCGTCGTCGCTTAAGAGAAGCCGCCGCACCAGATCGCCGTCCATGCCGCATTCGACCGCGGCCTCGATCAGCGTTTTATTGTCGGTGAGGTCGGCGCCCTCGGCGAAGTAAAGATCCATCAGCCGCTGCTTCATACGTCCAGGATCGGTGGCACTGCGCGACCACAGGATCAGCCGGTGGCAATCGAGCGTGTTCGGCTGGCGGCCGATCTTGTCGAAGGCGTAGACGAGGCCTTCCATGGCGGCGGCCGAGGCGACGCGCTCGGCGATGACGGCATAGCGCTCGGCCGAGCCGAACTTGGTCTCGAGGTAAGTCTGCCGGTCGATGCCTTCGCGCGGAATCCACGGATTGAGGAAATACGGCCGCCAGGCGATGTCGACGGTGATGTCGGGAACGAGCGCGATCGCCTGTTCAAGCCGGCGTTTGCCGATATAGCACCATGGGCACACCACGTCGGAAACGACGTCGACGCGAACGGAGCCGTTGGCTTCAGCGGTATCGGTCATGACGCGCCCCTTGTGGTCCGATTCCAACATTCGCATCTCGTTCTGGCGCGCGCTCCTGCGAATGTTAGAATCAAAGGACCACTAGCAAATATTAGTCCTAGTGGAGCTTTGGATTTGACATTCGCTTTACGAATTAACGGCCCGTTGGGTAGCGAATGTCAAATCCGCTCCACTAGATGGCGCCAAGCCCTAAAATGGGGCTTTCGTCAGCCGACGGCAACATCGCCCACCACCCGGGAGATCAGCGAATCGACGTTGTCGGTCGGCTTTAGCGTCGCCAGCGTCACCGCGGTATCGACGCCGCTCGTCTTGCGATCGGCGATCAGCATGGTGTTTTTGAGCACGCTCGCGATCCGCCGGGCAATGACGTGAGCGGCGCGCAAATCGGTTTCGGTAAAAACCGCGAAGATCGAATCGTCGGCCTCGCGGCAGGCGAAATCCACCTGGCGCATTAACCGGCTCACCAGGCGGGCAGCGTCCAAGCTGACACGCCGGTCGCGGCGCGAAAATGAAAAGCGGGCAATCGACAGCCCGATGCCGCGCTTGCCGGCGTCGCCGACCGCGCGGTTGAGGTCGCGCCAGAACGCTTCGTGGGCGAGCAGCCCCGTCGCCGGGTCGATCATGCCCTTGGCGTCGAGCGATTTGAGCATGCGCTTGAGCCGCTCGCCGAAGGCGTGCAGCCGCACGAATGGCAAGAAGCGCTCGACCAGATAAGCCGGCGTTTCGCCGATGCGATCGAGATTGGGCAGGAGCGGGAAGAATTCCTCGAGCGTCCCCGGATGGCCGCCGAGCACGGCAACCGGGAGATCGCGAAAGCGCACGTCTTCGGCGACGACGGTCAACAGCGCCTGCACCATGCGCGGACTAAATCCGTCGGCGATGATCATGCCGTCGATGTCGCGGGCGTTGAGCGCGCGCGCGGCGCTTTCGACCGACAATGCGCCGACCAAGCCGACGCGCTCGCCCACCGCGACCGAGAGTTCCGGATAGGCGCGGCCGCGGCCGGCAATGAGCACGGTCGCTTCCTCGAGCGGATCGCTGTCGGGAAGCTGCGGGATCGCCTCGCTGCGCGAAGCCAGCGTTTGCATGCGGCGGAGCACCGTGCCGTGCAACGCGCGAATGCGCGACAGAGTGGCAAGCCGCCGCGCTATGCGTACCGCCGGCGCGCTTGCCGAAATCGCCAGCGCCTCCGGAAGCGGCGCCGTGCCATCGTCGCGCAGGCGGGCAATGATCGGCGTGAACGGACCGTCGCCGGCGTCGAGCCAGCTGGCGAGCGCTTGCGCATAATCTTCGGCGCGCTCCGGGTCGCCACAGGGCTGCGCCAGCACAATGGCCTCGGGCTCGACGGTCGCAAGCGCCGCGACGGCATCCGCCCAGTTTGTTTCCACGACCGGCGATGCGCCGGCGGAGCGTAATGCTTCGACGACGTCCGGCGCTGGGCTATCGGCGACGACGACGAACGGACCTTGCAATGGCATTTGGGAAAAGCCTTCAGATGAAGCGAAAAGACATGCCAAAGTGCTGTTAATGTCACGTCAACGCCACCGGCTAACTTGTCGCCCAACCGGGCCAAATTACGCGGCGTCGGCGGACGGATCGCGTGCGGCGCGGGCGATGGGCGCCTCGAAAGCTCCGCCAATAATCGGGTTGGCTCCGGCTGCATCGAGCGCTGTCTTCATGGCCTTTGCATCGGCCGCCGTTGCGATAAGTCGCTGCCCCATCACGGCGTCAGCCACCGGTGATAGCCTCGCCTGAGGATCGATGCGGCGGACCGTGTTTTCGAGCTCTATGAGGGCAAAGCGATAGCCGCCGACGCCCGCCACGCCCGCTGGAGCGCCATTGAGAACGACCGTCTTGGTCCCGGGCTGGGTGGCGAATCGCTGGCGCGTATCGACAGTTCCGTCAGGCTCGATCTTGAAATACGGCAGGCCCGAGCGCTCGACTCCGGGCGGATAGGCGTGGTGCGGCACCATCGGCCCGCCCACGGCAAGCGTACCGTGGGCGGTGCGGATGAGCTCAGCCAGCGTTGCCGCGCCCGAATGGTCGCGGGGCGCCGCGACGGAGCCGGAGGTCAGCGGCGCCGGCCGGCCTGAAGCGCCGCGGCGCGCCGGCGCCAGCGCCGCTTCGCCGAACACCGCGACGTCGATTAATGCGGTGCGCGGCGCGCGCCAAATCCCGCTCCGCATCAGCGCCTGCGGCTCACGCCATGGCGCGATAACCGCGCGCGGCGCATCATCGGCAAACGCGCCGGCCGCGTCGAGCCGCATCGCGACCGCACCGGGCACGATGAGCGTCGCGCAACGATCTTCCCGCCATTGCCAGGCGAGCAGGTCGGAATCGAAGGGATGATGCAGAAAAAGCGAGCCACCGCTGAACAGCCAGGGCAAAAGCGTCAGGCTTAGGCCCGCGAAGGACGCCGGCAAAAAAGCCGCAAGAATGTTGGCCTCGGGCGCCAGGCGGCTTTCCAGTATGGCGGCAAGGCCTCCCGCGAAAAGTTCGGAATGGGTGCGAGCCACCGGCACAAGTCCGTTTTCGCCGACGTCGAAGGTGACGGCGGCGACATGCGCGGCGGCATTTTCCCGCCCACGATCGAGTGGCAGCAAACGACCGGACGGCTTTTCCGAGAACAAGTCCTCGAACGACACGACGCCGTCGGGCAAATTCGTGCCGAAAGCGCAGACGTAGCGGATGGAAAATACTTCGGCCGCCGTTTGCATTGCGAACTGACAATGCTCGCGTTCGCCGACGCGGCCGCAGACAATCAACGCCTTGGCGCCGACGCGGGCCAACGCGGCAACGGCGTCGGCGCGCCGCCACAGAAGCGGCAAGGGCGCCGCGATCATTCCGGCGCGCAGCACGCCAAGTATCGCCAGAATATTCTCGACGACGTTCGGTAATTGAATGCCGATAACGGCGTCGGTCGACAGCCCCATGCCGCGCAACCTCGCGGCAATCGCGGCAACCACCCGATCGGCCTCGGCGTAACTCAGCCGCCTCGGTTTGCCGTCAGTGACGTGGCTGCGGTTAGGCGGATCGGCAAGCGCTAAAGCGTCCGGCCGCCGCCGTGCGGCATAATGAAAGAGTTCGCCGATGGTCATGCGGCCCAGACCGTAGGCACCA
>Ga0302324_100002267_pt1 | contig 45007 bp, 38 predicted proteins | sample Palsa_T0_1_FD_201949 | JGI IMG/M metagenome (GOLD analysis project Ga0302324, IMG submission 201949) | Peat permafrost microbial communities from Stordalen Mire near Abisko, Sweden - Palsa_T0_1 | ecosystem: Environmental > Terrestrial > Soil > Palsa > Peat permafrost | place: Sweden: Abisko... | reverse complement strand
GCGCACGGCGATCGGGAGCGTCGCGGCGTGCAGATCGTCGAGGAAGATGTCGACGCTGTAGCTCCCGCGGGGCGGGTCGAGGCCACCCCAAAGGACATTCTCGATGTTCTGCCCATAACACGCGTCTTTGGGGCAGTCCCTGTCGAGCCGGAGGCGCTCGGCGCCGTTGGTCGGGTGGTTGTCGTCGACGAAGTCGCCCGAGGGATCGGTCACGCGCAAGTCGACGTCGGCGGGGTTATCGCCCCAAGCGATGGTGAACTGGAGCGGGCCGGTGGCGATGCCGCACCCTTCGTCGATGACGCCGTTGCAGTTGTCATCGACCGCGTTGAAGCAGATCTCGGGGCCCGTGGGCGTGCATGCTTCGACGAGCGTCACGCCGTAGGGTGCCTCGATGTGCGTCGCCGTGAGGCCGGACGCGCTCTTCACTGGCGCCTGTGGCCCGCACGAAACGACCAGCAGCACGATGAGGCCGAGCATCTTGCGTTTCATGGCGAGGGCTCCGCGAGCCATGTCTTTGCGATGTCGCCGAGCGACGCGAGCGCAGAGCGCTCGCCGAGGAGCCACAAGACGAGGAGCGCATCGTCGCGCTTCTTTTCGTCAGCTTGTTTGGCGTCAGCCAAGAGCTTCGCGCGCAGACGGACGAACGTGAGCGAGTGGGGCCCTGCATCGACCTCACCGCTCTGACGGAGCTGGTAGGAGAGGCCCTGAAGGACCCACTCCTGCTTGCTTCCGTGAAGCGTCACGTCCCGGGCGGCGAGCGCCAGGCCCGCGATGCGCGCGAGGGCGCCGCTGTCGTACAAATCCTCGGTGAACGTCGGCGCGCTCTGCGCGTAGAGCTGGCGCAGTGGCTCGATGGGTGGAGGCGATGGCCCATCCGCGTCGGCGCTCGACTCGTACGCCTGGAACACGCTCGCAACCGTCGACTTCGTGCCACCAAAGAGGAGCGCGAGCGCGGCGTCGTGAACGAGCGCCCTGTCCTTGAGCATCGAGACCAGCCGCGTGCGCTCTGCCTCCGCGAGACCCCCTTGCCCGAGCAACCGCGCGGTTTCATGACGCGACTCGGGATCGGTCTTCGTCACGAGGAGCGACACGAGCGGTGCGTCGATCGCCGCGTTTGGACGTTGGGTGAGCCCGATGAGCCAGCAGCTCCGTTGAAACTCGCGTTTCCGATCGGATGCCATCGCGCGCAGCTTGCCGACGATCTCGCGGCGCGTGGCCGGGTCGGCCAAATATGCAGCCGCGTTGCATGCGGCGATGCGGGCCTGCTCGTTGCTCTTCGGATCCTCGGCGATCTTCATCAGCAGCGGGATGGCTTTGGGATCTCCGAGCTCCCAAAACCCCTCGGCCGCGCCGACAGCGAGCGTTCGGTACGTCATGCCCAGGCTCACGAGCTTGCCCTGCAGGAGCGCGTCGCCCGATGCGTCGAACGACGCTGGTTTGCGACCGAGCTGCTTCGCGAGAATGGCCCACGCGGACGCGTCGCGCGTGCGCCCGAGGAAGCGCAGCGCGCTTTGCGCCACGGCGAACTCTTCCGGTACGCTCGCAGCACCCGCAACGGGGAGCGCAGCGACCGGATCGGCGAGCCTGCGGAGCATCGGCAGCGCTTGCGTCGATTCGACCGCGACGAGCAGCCGAAGGCCATCGGGGTGCGGCTGCGGGTGCGAGCGCATCCACGCCATCACGGGTCCCTCGCTCATCTCTCTCAGCTGGGCATGGGCCTCCGGATGAACGAGGGCAAGCTCGGCGAGCATGCGGGCGGAGCTCACACGCTCGTGGTCGTCGCGCACGAGCCCGACCACGTTCGGGTCGCCCGAGTCATAGAGCTTGAGCGGATCTTCGCCGAGCCTCCACGCGAGGTGGGGTGCAGCGCGTAGATCGCCGAGCTCGGCGAGCCGGAGAGCGGCCTCGGTGCGAAAGTGGGGATGCTTCACGTGGTCGGCGTAATGCGCGAGCGTGGAAGCCGCGCGAGGATCGCCCAGCGAGCGGAGCTGCCTGAAGAGGTGCTCGAGAACGCCGAACTCCTTCTGCGGATCGAGGAGCTCGGCGACCGACGCGAGCAGCGCCCCATCGTCACCCTCTTCCGTGAGCGCCCGGACGAGGAGCATGCGCGTCTTCGGGTCGGCGGTCGGGAGCGCGGAGACGATGATCTTGCGGCGAGACTCGGCGCTTTGCGGAGGCCCAGGCGGAAGCGTGGCCACCGCGAGCAACCGGGCGAGCGCGACGGCGTCGTACGCCATCGTCCCATCGAGTCGCTTGACGCGCTGAAGCTCGCCCGAGCCATAGAGCGTCAGCGCCAAGGCGGCTGCGCGCGCGTCGCCCGCGTGGACGAGCACCCACGCGGCGGCGGCCTTTTCGTCTGCCCCCTCACCGTGGGCGAGGCGTTCACCCACCGCGTCGATCACGGCTGGCCCGAGCTTGACCGCGTCGTACTCGAGCATCGCGGCGAGCCCGCGCACGCGCTCCTCTCGCGACTTGTTCTTGAGCGCGAGCGTGGCCCGGCGCAGCCCTTCGTCGTCCTGGGCGCGCGCGTGGACTTCGAGCGTGTCGGTGGATGGCGCCACGACCGGTGCGGGGCCGCCGCACGCAAGCAACAGCAGCGCGCACGTGAGAATCGACAGCCGGGCCAATAGCGTCCTTGGCTCGCGATACTGTCAGAAGTTAGTCTCGCCGCCAGGAAAAATATGAGACGCACACTCGCTGCACTGTTCGCCGCAATCGCCGTGGTCATCGTCGCCTGCAAACCCACGGGTGGAGGCGCGTGCACCGAGAACTCGAAGTCGTGCGATTCGCCGACGGCGCGGTTTGCATGCGTGACGGGCAAGTACGCCCTCGAGACGTGCAAAGGGCCGGATGGCTGCAAAGAGACCCCCGCGGGCACCACGTGTGACTCCTCGCACGGTGACGTGGGCGATCCCTGCTCGTCGGCCAATCAGGTCGTCTGCGGGATGGACAACAAGTCGAAGCTCCGGTGTGAGATCGAAGGCGGCGTCGGCAAGCTCGTCTTTGTGTCGCGTTGCTCGAAGGACGGCTGCAGCGTCGACGACAAGGGCGGCGCGCACTGCAACGACCCGTTCGCGAAGGTGGGCGACACGTGCAAGGTGAACCCCGCGCAGAGCGAGCGCGCGAACGGCGCGTGCAACGAAGACTTCAAGAGCGAGCTCCGTTGCAAGGACGGCAAGATGGCCCTCACCCACTCCTGCCGCGGCGACGAGGGTTGCACGCCGCTCACGACGGGCCCGTGGTGCGATCGCTCGATCGCGCTCATGGGTGACGCGTGCGACGCCAACATGCCGGAGTTCTCGGTCGGCTGCGAGCCAGCCCACGACAAGATGCTCACCTGCAAGAGCGGCAAGCTCACCGAGGAGGTGCGCTGCGGCGGCGAGGGCAAGTGCTACGTGCGCCAGTACGGGCAGGACGGCTTCAGCCACTACCAGGCCGAGTGCGATCAGTCGTCGGCCCTTCCAGGTGACGACTGCGTCAAGGACGGCGGCCGGGCCTGCTCGGAGGACAAGGAGAGCCGCCTCGTGTGCCAGAACGGCAAGTTCATCGTCGACAAGGCGTGCAAGATGAAGATCCCGCACAAGAAGGACGAGCCCGACCTGTCAGGTTGCCTCATCCACGCCCCGGACGGGACATCGTTCACGTGCCAGTGATCTCACACTGCATGTGGCCCAGAGGTGTGCGTTACTTCGGCGGCGCTACATTCACGCCCGCGCCACTCGTCGCCGCGGGCGGAATCGACTGGTCGGTGAGCTTCGGATTCATGACCTCGAAGAACGCACGCCTCGCAAGCTCCCCGACGGGCCCCGCCTCGTTCCGAAGCGCCATGAGCACGCCCTTCTCCTTCATGAACTTGAGAATGGCGATGGCGTCCGTCTGCTTCTTCGCGTCGGTGCCCTTGGCGTCGTTGATGAGGCGCACGCGAAACTGCACGCGCGTGATCGAGTGCGGGCCGTTGTCGAAGACGATGCCCTGGATGTCGCGCTCGAGGATCATGCGCGGCCAATCCTGATACTGGTCGTTCACCTTCACGAAGCGGCACGCCTCGGCGTTGGCGATCCACCGGGCCACGTTGCCGACCTCGTAGTCCTTGTCGCTCCAGTAACCGAAGCTCTTGTCGTAGGCCTCTTTGAGGTCCTCCATGAGCTCGGGCCCCGAGCCGGTGTACTGCGCGATGGCGCGGGACACGGTGTCGGGGTCGGCGCCGATGAGCAGCGCCAGCATCGCGTAGTTGCGGATGGCGTTGTCCTTGAGCATCTCCATCAGCTTGGTGACGGTCGCGGCGTCGACGCCACCGAACCCAATGGCGCGCGCGGCTTGCTTCGAGACCTGGGGGTCGGCCGTCGGCGTGATCAAGTCCACGAGCCCCGCGTTGGCAGACGGCACCGGCCTGTGAATGAGCGCTTCGAGGTAGCAGCCGCGGATCAGCTGCGACTTGTCATCGGCCTTGTTGAAGTCGTGGACCTTCTTCACGACCTCGCGCATGTTCTCATCGGTCGCCACCCACGAGAGCGCGAAGCACGCTTCGTAGCGCGAGTCCTCGTTGCCCATCGGATCCTCGATGTGCTTGATGAGCATCGGGTACGCCTTCGGGTCGCCCCACTGGGCGAAGCCGTCGGCCGCGCCCTTCGCGAGCGCCTTCACGGATTCGCCGACGATCGCGAGGCCGCCTTGCTGGAGCGACGCCATCGAGACGTCGAGCTTCGGCGGGCGCCGCGCGATCTGCTTCGAGAGGACGTCCCACGCCGGCGGGTCCTGCATCCAGCCGATGTAACGGAGCGCGCTCTGCGCCGTGGTGAACGCGGACGGCATGGGCGGCTGCGCGCCTTCCGGCGGTAGCGAGTCGGGCGGGTCGGCCCAGCGGCGGAGCTTCGGCAGCACCTTCGGCGACTTCGTCACCGCGAGGACGCGCAGGCCGTTGGCGAGCGGCTCGGGGTGCGAGGTGACCCAGAAGAGGACCTGGTCCTCCGACTGCGAGCGGATAAGATCGGCCTTGTCGGGGTTGAGGATGGCAAGATCCGCGAGCATGCGCGCGCCGATCGTCCGCTCCTTGTCGTCCCGCGCGAGCATCATGATCTCTTCGCGGGCGTCGTTCTTGTAGAGCTTCTCGGGGTCCTGCGTCATGCGCCACGCGAGGTAGGGAACGGCGCGCACGTCGCCGATCTCCGCGAGGCGCAGCGCGGCCTCGGTCTTCCAGTGCGGGTGCGGGTTCGACTCGATGTACTTGACGAGGAGGTCCCCCCCGCGCGGGTCTTCGAGGTCGGCGAGCATCTTGAAGATCTGATCGGTCTGGAAGTACTCGTGGCCCTTCTGCACCGAACGAAGCGCGAGAATGAGGCCGTTGGCGCCAACGCCGTCGCGGAGCGCCTCGAGGAACCGCGTCCGCGAGTCCCTGCCCTCGTTGCCGCCCTTGGCCGAGGCCTGCTCGATCGCGTTGAGCAGCGGCGTGATCGACGCCTCGTTCGCGATCTTCCCGAGCCCGACCGCGGCTTCGCGGCCGACGGCTGGCTCCTTGTCCTGCACGAGGGTGATGAGCGTCTGCGTCCACTTCGGATCGCCGGTGCGCGAGAGGATGGTCGCGATGAGCTGGCGCATCGAGTCGCTCGGGTCGTTCGCGTACGTCGCGAGCTTGTCGAGCGTGACCATCTTCGAGAGCGTCTCGGGATCGAACGCCGGATACCCGTCGAGGCGCTGGGTGGAAGCGAGGTGGCCGAGGCGGTATTCGCTCAGCACGTCGTCGAACGCGCTCGACTCCTTGAGCACGCAGAGCGCCCACGCGATCTGCGGCTTGTCCGTGCTGTTGGCCTCTTTCAGGGCCTTGAGCAGCGCGGGCTTGGCTTGATCGGCCAGGGGGCTTCCGTAGTCGCTGAGCGCTTGCGCCGCACGGTTGCGAATCTTGTGGTCGGCGTGCTCGCCGAGGCCGTGCTCGATGATCGTCTTGAGCCCTTGCTCGTCCTTCGCCCACGCGAGCTGGGCAAAGGCATCCTCCTGGAGAGGCGCTACGTCATCGCGCTTGGCCCACTCGCGCCACTTGGGGAGCTGATCCTTCTTGGGCAGCACGGCGATGGCTTTGCGCTCGGCGACGATCTGGTCGACCGTCATCTTCTCGCCCTCGCCCTTGGCCGCGAAGATCGCGAGCACGACGGCCGCGACAGCGACGAGGATCCCGAGCACGATCAAGATGGGCTTGGTGGCCCCCTTCTTGAAGTTACCCTCGTCGGGATCGAACGAGCCCCCACCAAATCCACCACCAGGGGCCGGCGGCACACCCGGCGCGCCCACGTTTGCGTCGTCGCTCATGATCGGTCCTCCCGAAAACGTGGGCGGACGATAACACGGAGGCGCAAAATTCCCTTATCCTACTCGTCATGCTCCAGTCTCCGCGTGCTTGGGTGCTTGTCTTGGTCTCGCTGGGAGGAGCGTGCAGCAACGACACGTTCATGCCCGACGGCGGCAGTGACAGCGGCAATGACATTCTCAGCGTAGGCGGCGGGGACGGGGGGCAGGACGCCGCCGACGCCGGCATGGATGTCAACGTTACGCCGAGGTACTGCCAGACGAGCACGATCGCCATCAACGCGCCGTTCTGCGCCGACTTCGACATCCCCAACGATGCGGGCGCAGGCTTCACCTCGCCCTCCATCAACGGAGCGTTCGCGACGAGCTTCGAAACGCTCGTGGCCAGCAGCAAGCCGACCGCGTTCGAAGTGGACATACCGAGCGACGGAGGCGGGAGCGGGACGATCGAAGCCTTCGTCGGTGGCACGGATAGCGGCGCGGCGAGCATGATCACGCTCGACCTCGACATCTACCTTCCAGCGGTCAGCACCATTCCAACGCCGTCCGTCTTCATGTTCGCGTTCGGCAGCGTCGGCCCCGCGTCGACGCAGTTCGGGCTCGCCGAGGTCAGCGAGCAGTGGGTCTTTGCAAACCAGCAAGGTCAAACGCGCGCGCTCACCATCCAACCGGCCACTGGCGAGTGGGCGCACGCGCAGCTTGCCATCATCCTGTCGACGACGGGCGGCACGGCGAGCATCACCGTCACGAGCAGCGCCGGAACCTCCACCGCATCGTTCGTCGGGGTGGAGACGACGGTGGCTTCCGCACCGCCTTACCCCGCGCAGCTCCTCCTTGGCGTGATCGACACCGTGCCTCCCAACACGCAATCGGTCTACTACGACAACGCCGTGATTAATTTTCAGTAAGGTCTGGAGTGACCGTCGTTGTCGCTGCGGCGATCATCATCGAGCGTGGACGCGTTCTTCTCACCCAGCGGAAACGCGGCACGCATCTCGAGGGGCTCTGGGAATTCCCTGGCGGCAAGGTCGAAGATGGCGAGGACCCGAAAGACGCGCTCGCTCGCGAGCTCCGCGAGGAGCTCGGCATCGACGCCTTCGTGGGGGACATCGTCGACGTCACGTTTCATCGGTACGACGCGAAGTGCGTGTTGCTCCTCTTCTACGCAGCCAAGCGGTGCGCTGGGTCCGCCGAGCCACGGGCGCTCGACGTCGCCGCCTTCGAGTGGGCCGATGCGCGCGCGCTCGACCCGGCGAGGTTTCCGCCCGCCGACGTCGCGGTGTTGCGCGAGGTTCGCGAGCGCCTGTCAGCTCCGTGAGCGGCGATCGCGGAACACACGCCGGGCGACCTCGATGGGCTCGCCGTGGACGAAGTACGCGCGCGCCGCCGCACCGATGGCGACCGTTCCTGCGAACGCCACGGCCCCCGACACGGCCGAGCCCGCACCGGGGAAGACGAACTTCGCGAGCGCGCGCGCAGCTTCACGAAGTATGAACGCGGCGCCCACGTTCACCCCGAGCGCGGAGAGGAACTCCCCCGCGCTCTTCGTGTCGAGTGGCCGCCCAGCCACGTACGCAATCCCCGCGACGAGGACGACCTGCAGCGACGTGATGGGGACGAGGTCGGCCACGGGGATGGGCACGATACCGATGCCCGCACAGAGTGCCGCAGTCACGTAGGTGAGATCCTGCGCGAGCTGGTCTTGGAGCGCGACCACACCCGTGATGCGCGCGAACGTGCCGCGGCTCTGATCGGGGAGCTTGGCGAAGACGTCGCGAACGAGCTCGTCGATGTGCCAGCGCTCGTCGGCGCGCACGGTCCCATCGTCGGCGAACGAGAGGTACGCGGAGACCGCGACGGTCGACGCGAGCATGGATGACAGCTTCGGACGGTTGCGGATGCGCTCGTCGATGGTGCGCTCGGCTAAGCGCACGTGCCCGAGCTTCTCGTCGTCACCGATCTCGCCGGGCCCCGGCAGGCGCGAGGCCTTCGGCTCGAGCAGATCGCAGTGCGTCACCGCACATACGATAGCGGGCGCCTTGCGCGTCGCGCGCTCGACCGACCGAGCCACCTCCTCGAGCAGGTCGAGATCGCGGTCGATCGCCGAGTCGACGTCCATCGCTCGGACGACGAACACGATGAGGTCCGGCGGCTTTCGGTTCACCTCGCTCGCGATCGACGCCATCGGCGTCTTGGCGTCGTCGGCTTCAGCGGGCTCGCCGCCTTCTTGGAGGCCGCGCGTGTCGAGGATCGAGAGTGAGCCTCGATCGCTCGTGTGCTCGTACCACTTGCCACGGCCCGTCTGCGCCTTCACGTGCCCGAGATCGGCCACCTTCTTGCCGAAGAGCGCATTGACGATCGACGACTTGCCCGATCCGCGCCGACCCACGAGCAAGAGCGCAGGTGGCCGGCTTTCGAGAAGGGTGGCGCGCAGCGTCGCGATGCGGTGCCGCAGGTTCTTCACCGTGTCCGACGGCATCAGCTCTAGCATCTGCTCGAGGCGCCGAATCGTCTCGGCGATGGGGGCACGGGGGTCGCGAGGCTCTTCCACTACCTCGAATGTAATACCGCTTCTGCGACGCGCTCGCCCGTCTCGCGCGCGAGCAGGATCCCGTTTCGATGATGGCCCGTGGCGAGAAACAACCCTTCGAGGGGCGAAGCTCCAACGAGGGGTGCGCTCGCGTAAGGGCGAAAGCTCGACCACGCCGGCCCAATCTGGGCCTCTCCGAGCGATGGGACGAGCGCAATGGCATTCGAAAGGACCGACAGAAGCCCCGCTGCCGTCACCTCGCGGCGGAATCCTGCGTTCTCCATCGTCGACCCGCACACGACGCGCCCGTCTCCGCGTGGAACCACATAACCGCCCGTGGCCCCATTGGATTCCCCTATGACGATGGCGCGTACGCGAGGTGGCCTCTCGTCGAGCTGGAGGAGCTGACCGCGCACGGGTTTCACGACCGGAACGGACGCCGGAACGCCGGGCAAGAGCGACGACCACGCACCGGCGGCGAGGACGACCGCGTCGGCGCGAAGCTCCCGGTCGTCATCGTCAGCGACAAACACGCCAGCGCAGCGATCACGCTCGACGAGGAGGCGCTGCACGGTGATTCCGGATCGGATGGTGATGCCCGCGCGACGTGCGACGGCCGCGACGAGCGCGCGCAAGAGCACGGGTGGATCGACTTGGGCCTCTTCCGGGAAGTGCACCGCGGAGATGACGTGATCGCTGAGGGTCGGTTCGATCAGCCGCGCCGCGCGACCGTCGACGAGCTCGGCGGAGAGCCCGGCGAGCTTCTGCCACTCAGCGCGGGCGCGCACACTGGTCGCGGCAGCGTCGTCGAGCGCGACGACGAGCGCACCGCATGCCTTGTAGCCAACGTCGATCCCGGTTTCGGCGCGGAGCATGTCGGCCCACTCACTGTATCGGCCGCGCGCGCGTCGAAAGAGCTCGAGCTCGGGGCCCGGTCCCTCGGTTTCGATCTGCGCGCCGAGGATGCCCGCTGCGGCGCTCGAAGCTTCGGCGCCGGGGATGGCGCGCTCGAGCACGACGACGTCACCGACGCCGTGGTCGGACAATGCCAGCGCGGTTGCACAACCCATCACGCCGGCACCGATCACGCAAACGCGCACGCGCACGATGGTAGCATCCGCCGCATGCGCCACGTGCTCTGGTGTGTGACTGTCGTTCTCGCCTTGGCGCTTGCTCCACCGGCCCGCGCGTTCTGCGGGTTCTACGTGAGCGACAACGGGGGGAACCTCTACAATAGCGCCACGCAGGTCGTGCTCATGCGTGAGGGAACGCGCACGGTCCTCTCGATGCAAAACAACTACGAGGGGCCGCCGGAGCGCTTTGCGCTCGTCGTGCCCGTGCCGGTCGTGCTGCAGAAGGAGAACGTCAAGACGCTCCCGCGGTCCCTCTTCACGAAGCTCGAGCAGCTCGATGCGCCGCGCCTCGTCGAATATTGGGAGCAGGACCCTTGCGCGCAGCCCGCTTCGGGCGACGTTGATCGCGCCGTTGCCCGGCCGAGCGCGAGGGCTCATGGCATCGGCGCGGGCGGCGCGTCCGACCTCGGCGTCACGGTCGAAGCCCAGTTCAGCGTTGGCGAGTACGAGATCGTCATCCTCAGCGCGGAGGATTCGGGCGGCCTCGACACGTGGCTCCGGCGCGAGAAGTATCACATCCCGGCCGGCGCCGAGCCGTTCCTCCGCCCGTACGTCGAGCGAGGATCGAAGTTCTTCGTGGCCAAGGTCGACCCTGCGAAGGTCACGTTCGAGCATGGATCAGCCGCGCTCTCACCGCTGCGCTTTCACTACGACACGCCAGACTTCACGTTGCCCGTACGCCTCGGGCTCCTCAACGCGAAGGACCAGCAGGATCTCATCGTCCACGTCCTCGCGAGAGGCCAGCGCTACGAGGTCGCCAACTACGAGAACGTCGCCATCCCGACGAATCTCGACCTCGCCGAGAGCGCCAAAGACGAGTTCGCATCCGTGTACAACGCGCTCTTCGACGACACCCTGCGCGAGCATCCGCACGCCGTCGTCACCGAGTATGCATGGGACGCGGGCACGTGCGATCCGTGCCCCGGCCCTGCGCTCAGCCCCGTGGACGTCGCCACGCTCGGCGGCGACGTCGCAACTCCCGCCTCGGCATCGCCTACACCAAGCCCGCGAGGCCGCTTCTCCCGCGGTGGTGCGGGCGGATGGGTGCTCACACGCCTGCACGCGCGTTATGCGAAGGGCACGCTCGGTGAGGACTTGGTGTTCCGCGCGGCACCGCCCATCGTGGGCGGACGCGAGATGATGGCATTCGGAGCGGCGCTCGAGCACACGCCGACGCCGTCGTCGTTCAACAATTTCCAGGCGCGCTATGCCATCCGTCACCCTTGGTCCGGAGCGATCGCGTGTGAGCATCCCGTACGCGGCGTATGGGGCGGGCCTCCACAAGGCCACGCTGACGAGCGGGCTGTCTCTGCCACGAACCTCGCCTTCGCCACGCGCGGCGGCGCTTCCAAGCTCGCGTCATTCATCGGTTACCACGAGAGGCCCACGCCCACGCCATCCGCTTCGTCGGCGCCCGCACAAACATCGACGACGCCCGCACCAAACAAGGGGTGTGGCTGCGAGATCGCGCCATCGCCAGTCTCGCGAACCTTCGCGGTCCTCGGTTGTCTCGCTTTTGGGATTGGGATCATTCGCCGCCGCCGCCGGTAAGGAGCCTCATGCGCCGTCTCGCACTCGTCATCGCCACCGTCGTCACCACCTCATCCGCGGCCCAGGCGTTCTGCGGCTTCTACGTGAGCGACAGCGGCAAGCAGTTGCTCAACAACGCCACGCAGGTCGCGCTCATGCGCGAGGGCACGCGAACCGTCCTCTCGATGCAGAACAACTACGAGGGGCCGCCCGATCGCTTCGCGATGGTCGTGCCGGTACCGGTAGTCCTCCAGAAGGAGAACGTGAAGACGCTCCCGCGTGAGCTCTTCACCAAGCTCGAGCAGCTCGATGCGCCGCGCCTCGTCGAATACTGGGAACAAGACCCATGCTCACAAACGGACCGCGAGGGTTGGGGGATGGGGCACGGACGGCTGACGGCGAAGGCGCAAGGCGCGCCGATGGCATCGACGCCGACCGATCTCGGTGTGAAGATCGAAGCCCAGTTCAGCGTCGGCGAATACGAGATCGTGATCCTGAGCGCTCAGAGCTCGGACGGCCTCGACACGTGGCTTCGCCAAGAGAAGTACAACGTGCCGCAGGGCGCCGAGCCGTATCTGCGCCCGTACGTCGCGGAGGGATCGAAGTTCTTCGTGGCCAAGGTCGACCCCACGAAGGTGCACTTCGAAAACGGCCAGGCTGCGCTCTCGCCGCTCCGTTTCCACTACGACAGCGAGGACTTCAAGCTCCCCGTCAAGCTCGGGCTCATCAACTCCGGCGGCAAGCAAGATCTCATCGTGCACATCCTCGCGCGCGGCAAACGCTACGAGGTCGCAAACTACGCGAACGTCACCATCCCGACGAACCTCGACGTCGAAGACAGGTCGAAAGGCGAGTTCGGAACGTTCTACGCCGGCCTCTTCGATGAGACCGTGAAGAAGAACCCCGGCGCCGTCGTCACCGAGTATTCATGGGACGCGAGCACGTGCGATCCGTGCCCCGGGCCCGCGCTCTATCCGCAAGACTTCGCGACGCTCGGAGCCGACGTCCTCCCGCCACCCACGCAAAGCGCGCCGTACTCGAGGTACGGTGCCGGCTTCACGCTCACGCGGCTGCACACGCGCTACGACAAGCAGTCCCTCGGCGCGGACCTCGTCTTTCGCTCGGCGCCCGCCATCGTCGGAGGTCGCGAGCAATACGCCCAAAACGGCGGCATCGAGCACGGCGCGGTCGCCGCATCATACAACAACTTTCAGGCTCGCTACGCCATTCGCCACGCGTGGGAGGGAGCCATCGCGTGCGAGCATCCACATCGCGGCGTTTGGGGCGGACCGCCCACGGGACACGGCACGGAGCAGCCGAGCTCCGCGACGAATCTCGCGTTCGCGAAGCGCGACGGCTTTCAGCTCGCGTCTTTCGTCACGGGTGACGTGCCCGAGCTCGGATTCTCGCGGAGCGCGGCAGCATCACCCCTAGCGGCCGCATCGAGCCCACCCGACGGTGGTGCGGCGACAACGACGTCGAGTGGCTGTGCTGGCTGCGCGACCGCGGAGGGGACATCGCCAGCCGCAGCAGCAGTGCTGGCTCCGCTGATCGTGTTCTTCCTCAGGCGGCGCAAGACTTGACGCGCAAGTGGCTCGCGCTCTCTTGTGCCGTGGCGTGCGCGTCGACGCAGGCCACCGCGCCCGAGCCAGCACACCGTGCGCCGAGCACCGCGCTCATTCCCGACGTTCGGGTGAGCTCGTCCGAGCTGCGGGTCGTCGAGCGGGATCCGAGCGTGTCCTTGTCGGACGTCGATACGTGCGCCACGTGTCACTCCGACGTCGCCGAGCAATGGAAGACGAGCGCGCACTTCTTCGCGTCGTTCGACAATCCGATCTATCGCGCCGCCGTGCTCCGCTTTCGCAAGGAACGCGGCAACGCCAAGAGTCAGTTCTGCGGCGGTTGCCACGACCCGTCCCTCGCGGCGGATGGCGCGATGGACCACGAGATCGCGACCGATGATCTTCGTGCGTTCTCTGGCGTCACCTGCCGGACGTGCCACGGAACGATTCACGCACGCGCGGACGGCAACGCGAGCCTCGACGTGCGCGTCGCGTCGATCGAGCTTCCCAAAGACGGTGACGCCGCGAGCGTGGAGAGGCACAAAGTCGCCGCTGCCCCTTCAGCACTACGAACAGCCGGTCTCTGCATCGGTTGTCATCGCGTCTTTCTCGACGAAGGCACCGGCAACGCGCACCACCTCGCGGGTCAAGACGAAGGAACGCCATGGATGCGCTCGGCGTATGCGGGCAGCGCGGGCGAGCGCGTCGACGAGAACGTCGCCGTTCGCGACTGTCGCGGCTGTCACATGCCCAAAGAGGATGCCAAGCTCGGCGACGCGGCCGCCAAGAACGGCACGATCACCTCGCATCGCTTCCTCGGCGGCCACACGTGGCTCGCGTCGATGCGCGGAGACAGCGCAGCGCTCGAGCGCGAGAAGAAGCTCCTCGAGACCGCGGCGACGATCGACATCGTCGGCGCTCGCCTTCACGACTCCGAGGAAATGGTCATGCTGCCAGCGGAGGCGAAGATCCAGCCTGGGGACCGCGTGGTCGTCGACGTCGTCGTCAAGAACGTCGGCACGGGCCACCGGTTTCCCGGCGGCACGCTCGATGCGCAGGACACATGGGTCGAGCTCCGCGTATTCGACGCGCGGGGCCTCATCGCCATCGCGGGCGACACGCACGAAAAGGGCGAGCCTACGTTCAACGCAGGGACGCACGTGCTTCGCGCCGTGATCCTCGACGATGGCGGGCAGCCCGTCCTTGCGCGTGAGACCGAGCGTTTCCGCACGACGGTCGTGAACCACACCATCGCACCGCGCGATGCCGCGGTCGTGCGCTACGCGCTCGACCTTCCAAAGGCCTCGCGCCTTCGGAGCGGTGGAAAGGCCTTCGACGGTGAGAAGCCGCTGCGCTTCGAGGCGAGGTTGCGGCACCGCACGCGCAGCCTTGCGGTCCAAGACGCGTCGTGCGCGCAATCCGGCGAGAGCCTCGCGTACGACGTGGGGCTCGTGAAGAGCTATGCGTTCGTGAAGCCGCTGGACCCTTGCAAGGCGCAACCGATCATCGACATCGCCGTCGCGTCATCCGAGCTCGGCCCGGGCGCATCCGCGCGCGACGCCTCGAAGGACTTCGACCGTGCGTACGCGTGGGGGCAAGGGTCGCTGCACATGCTGCTCGAAGATCTCGACGAGGCCCGGGGACCGCTCCTCATCGCGGACCACGCCGCGCGCAATCCGACCGAGCACGCGATGGCGCTCGCGCTCCTCGGTCAGTTGGCTGCGAAGGAAGGGCGCACGGACGAAGCCTTCGCCCACCTCGCCGATGCGGAGCGCGCCATCGGGCCGCATCCGTTCTTCGATCGCATACGTGGCGAAGTGCTCGCCTCCGTGTGGCGCAACGACGAAGCCGCTCCCTACACGTGCAACGCTGCAGGTGACGTCCTCCGCGATGACGGGCTCTACTCCGAGCTCGCCGTCGCTCTCGGCAGCGTCCGGAAAGCGCCCTACGCGCTCGAAGCGGCACGCTACGCCCTGGCACTCCAGCCGCGCGATGAAGGGGCGCTGCGTGTGCAGGCGCTCTCGCTCGAGTCGATGGGTGCGCCCATTGAAGAGGTGCGACGCGCGAAGGACGCGTGGCTCGCTCGCCGCTCGCCCGACGACGGCGCGTCGATCAAAGCGAGATGCTCCGCCACCGTCTCCGGCTGTGCTGCCGAGCGCAACCCCGTGCGGATGCACCCGATGACCGGGATGCGCTAGCGCGAAAGATCTTTTGCAGCGTGGCGTCGTAGAAGCGGCATGCGTACCGCGTTGATCGCTGGTTTCTGCCTGTTTGCTGCGACCATCGTCGCTCCCGCTCTCGCCCGCGCGACGCCCGTGGTGGCTCCGATACAGCCGACGGGCTCGTGGGCCTCCGAGCTCGTGCAGCTCGCCGATCTCGTCAAGCCAACCGAGACCGAATGCACCGACCATTGCTTCCTGCTCGAGAAGCTTCGCTTTTCCGGCGCGCTCGACAAGGGCAAGGTCAACTTCGAGCTCGATGGCTCTCTGCTCGCGAAAGGCTCCTTCGTCATCCCGCTGCTCGGTCCGGCCAGCACCGTGCGGCTCGAAGACGTGACGGAGAACGGCGCCCACGCCGCGATCGGCTTCGAGGAAGGCCACTATTACCTTCGCACCAGCGCGACGCACTTCACGCTGCGAGGGAAGCTCGTCTTGCCGGAGGACCGCACCATCACGATCGTCGGTCCGCTCAACGCGCTCGACTCCGACATCACGGGAGGGCGCATCACGGAAGGAGCGCACCTCACCGCGCTGGCCGGCACGCAGATTCACTTCGACGCGGAGGGCGACGCCGCGCCCGTGCAACCTCCGATCTTCTCGATCGCACGCGCCCTTCGCGTCGGTAAGAGCATCGACTTCGAATACAAGCTCACGGCGCAGTCCGGAGCAGCGCTCGGCCCCCTTCACTTCCCGCTTCGCTACGGCGAACGCGTGGTGGACGTGGCGGGCGCGACCGGTTGGCGCATCGAGAGCGAGGAGCTCCTCTTGCCGACGACGGGCAAAGCCGCGGAGATCACCATCACGGGCACGCTCGCGAACGTCGCATCTTTCGCACCCGACCCGCGTGCGGCGTTCGAGTGGTGGCTCCTCGAGAGCGACGCCGAGCACCGTGTCCTTGCGGCGGGCGACGCCAAGCAGCACGACGTAAGCGAATCGCCCATCGTGCGACGCGAGCCCAACTCACGCCTCTTTCTCGTTCAGCGCGGCCAACACCTCGACGTCACCGTCCAAACGCTGCTGAGCCTCGACGTGCTCGCGGCGACGATTCGGTCGCACTCGCGCCAGGTCGTCTTGACGAGCTCGGGAGATCTCGTGATGCAGGACTCGCTGTCGTACGACAACAACGGCATCGACTACCTCTATTACACGCCCGACGGTAAGCCGCTCTACCTCGCCACCGACGGCGCCTCGGAGCGCGTGATGCACAAGGAGGGCTCGGACGATCTGATGATCCCGATGCGCCTCGGGCAGCACTCCGTGACGGTGCAGTCGCTTTCGCAAGCGTCGATCGGCACGCTCTTCGGACGCATCGTGGTGCCCGGACCTCGGGTGCCGCTCGCCACCGGGAGCGAGGACATCACCTTCGGCCTGCCCGCTGCGATCCATCCCTTGGTCGTGCTCGGCGGAGAGCGAACGAGCTGGCCGGTATCGCCCGGTGATGGCCTCGCCCTCGCGCTCTCGGCGCTCGCGTCTGCGCTCGCGCTTCGCGGATGGAAGAAGCGCTCGCTGGGCGTGGTGACGATGTTCGGCCTCTGGTTCATCAGCAAGCCCATGTTCGCAGTGGCGCTCGGCGTCGGCGTCGTCACGATCGCTTGGCCACTCGTCGCGCGCTTCAACAAGACGACGCGCCGTGTTGCGCTCGGCCTGGGTCTTCTCGCGTCGCTCGTCGTGGGCGTGCCCATGCTGCTTGCGCCGAAGGGTGACCTGGCGACGCGAGCCGGCACAATCGTGTCGAGCTACGCCGCAGCTGGAGACGTGGACGACAAGGAGATCCCCGTGTCGGTTCCGCCCATAGCCGGCAACTTCCGGCTCCGAAACGACGCGCCGCAGCGTGCTGCAATGAACGGAGACTACGGGCAGCAGCTCGCGCACGGTGGAATGCTCGATGGCGTGCGGCCCGTCGCGCTCACGATGCCGGCGTATGCACGCACGGCGTACGCGTCGCGGCAGCTTGTCACCCCAACGCGCACGTTCACGCCGATCGTCTACTACGTGACCGATGCTGGCTTCGCGTTGCTCGGCCTCGCGTGGTTGATGTGCGCGGCGGGGCTCGCGTGGGCCCACAAGGACAAGCTCCGCGCGCTTCGCGAAAAGATGCAGGCGGCCCTTGCCCCGAAGCCAGTCGCTCCCGCCGCGGCGGTCGAGCCGATCGCTCCCGCTCCGGCGGAGTGACCTCTCGGATTACTTCACCTTGCGAACGAGGCGAAAGATCGTCACGACGTTCCACAAGGCGAACGACACGAACATCGCCCACAAGAGCGCGAACGCGCGCGCGTCGCTCGGCGTCTGACCGTCGACGAGAAGGTAGGCATCCTTCGAGACCTTCTGACCCGTGCGGTCTTCGATGGCGCCGCGAAGGCCGCGATGACGGAGGCCCACGTCGCCGAAGCGCACGAGGCGCCCCGCGAACTCCGCCTTCGGGACGAAGCGATTGTTCTCCTCACCGGAGGGAACGCGAAGCTCCACCCACACGTCGGCGCGATTGGCGACGGGCGCGATGCGATACGAGTCGCTCTCAAAAGGGCGCTCGTAGCGAAGCGCACCCGCACCGCCGAGCCTGCCGTGACCCTGGACGAGCTCGTTGCTCGTGAAGGCCGCCGTGGGAGATGCTGAAAGGTCTCCGAGGTCGGTGGCTGACGTGGAGCGAAATGCGTACGCTGCATCCCGGGTGAGCGAGGCTGCCATCCCCGCTGACGCCACAGCCGCGAGGGCCATCAAAAGGAGGGTCGAGCGGCGCTCACGCCTCGGGGGATCCGGCAGCTCGAGCAGCTCGGGGTCGACCTCGTCCTTTTCGGCGAGCGCTGCGTGCGAGATGTCGCTTGGGTTGGCTTCGGTGGCGGGCATGTGACGGTCGAGACCTTCGAACTATATCAGGCCTCTCAGCCTAGACACGCTTGCCTCGCCGAGGTTCCCGGGATTACCCTCACCTTCCATATGGCTGCCAACGTCGTCTGCCCGACTTGTGGTTACAAGACCAACCCGCCGGCCAGTACACGGTGCGTGTCTTGTGGCGCGAAAATCGAGGCCCTCTCGGCCATCAAGCGGACCCGCGAAGAGGAGCTCGAGCGCCGGTACCAGCAAGAGGGTGTGAGCCTGACGTGGATGGGGATTGCGCTCGTCGTCCAGGGTGTTCTGACGGCCGCGCTCGTGTTCGGTTTGCCGATGGTGCTCCCCGCGCTCGACTTCGAGGGCTCGAACGGCATGGCCATCTGCATCCCCGTGTGGTTCGTCGGGGGCCTGCTCGTGGGCATGATCTCGCCGGGCCGCACCTTCATCGAGCCCGTCGTCGCGAGCTTCATCGTGGCGATTCCGACGACGTATCAGCTCGTCGAGAATCAAACCGTGCGCCGCATGCCGAGCTTCCTCTACATCATCATGGCCGCCATCGGCGTGATGTTCACGCTCATCGGCGCGTACCTCGGCGAGCGCATCCAGCTCGGGCCCCCGCCCAAAGCCACTGAATAGAGGGTCAGGCGTCTTTTTGGTCGCGGACGCGGGCGGCTTTGCCGGCCAAGTTGCGCAAGTAGAAGAGGCGGGCGCGGCGGACGACGCCTCGGGAGACGACCTCCACCTTGTCGATACGCGGGGAGTGTGTGAGAAACACACGCTCGACGCCGACGTTGAAGCTCACCTTGCGCACGGTGAACGTGCTGCGGGCGCCTGCGCGCTGACGCTTGACGACGACGCCCTGAAAGACCTGAATGCGGTCCTTGTCACCTTCGACGATTTTGTAGTGCACGCGGACGGTGTCGCCCACGCGGAAGTCCGGCAAGTTCGTCCGGAGCTGCTCGCGCTCGATCTCGGCGATTTTCACGTGCGTCTGCATGGGGCGCAGGCTTAAAGCACTGGGCACACACACTGTCAACGCAGCAGGAGCGATGTCATGACCCTCTCCATCGGTGATCGCGCGCCGGACTTCGACGTCACCTCGAGTGACGGGCGCAAGCTCAAGCTCGGGGACTTTCTCCACAAGAAGAACGTCGTCCTTTACTTCTATCCGCGTGATTTCACGCTCGTTTGCACGAGGGAAACCTGTGGATTTCGTGACATGTACGATGACCTCGCATCGAAGGACACCGAGGTGATCGGTGTGTCGTTCGACGATGACAAGTCCCACGAGGCGTTCCGCAAAGAGCACAACGTGCCGTTTGCCCTCGTGACCGACACCAAACACGGCCTATCCGAGAAGTACGAAGCCACCAACGCCGTGATGAGGCTGCTCAATCGCCCCTCCCGCGTGACGTACGTGATCGACAAAGCGGGCCGAATCGCCGGCGTATTCAAGGCCGAGGTATCCGCTCACACCCACATCGACGGCGTCCGGAGCTGCCTCGCGACCTTGACCGGCAAAAACCCTTGAGTTAGACACCGCGCTCCCAACGCGCTGAAGTCGATTCCTTGCAATCGCTCCTTTAGGACAGCGCAGAGGGCGGAGGTTTCCCCATGAATCAGAGTCCTGGCGTTTACGGGTACAAGCTCGGCAACACGCAGATTTATCACGAGGACGGGTCGGTCCAGCGCGTCACGGTCGTCGAGGCGGGCCCCATCACCATCATCGGCAAGCGCACGCCCGAGAAGGACGGCTATTCGGCCCTCATCTTCGGGATCGGCGAGCGCAAAGAGAAGCACACGACGAAGCCGGTCGCGGGGTACTTCAAGAAGATCAACACGACGCCGAAGAAGGTCGTGAAAGAGCTCCGCGTCCCCGCCGACTACGCGGCGAAGTTCGAGCCCGGGCAGACTGTCAAGCTCGACGAGATGTTTCAACCCGGCCAAGCCGTCGATGCACAAGGCAAGACACGCGGGCGCGGGTTCACGGGCGTCGTCCGCCGGTGGGCCTTCGCCGGGTTCGTGCAGACGCACGGTACCCACGAGTATCGTCGCCACGGCGGCTCGATTGGTACGAACATGACGCCAGGCCGCACGCTCCCCAACTTGAAGATGCCTGGCCACTACGGTGACGAGAAGCTGTCGATCTTGAACCTCAAGATCGCGCGAGTGATCCCCGAGAAGCACTTGCTCCTCATCGAAGGTGCAGTGCCGGGCAGCAAGGGCGGATTGGTGCTCATCCGCCACGCAGTGAAGACGCGCAAGAAGCGCGCGTAACACCCCACGTGATCAAGCGGGTGCGTATCGACGATGCGCTCTGGGATGGCGCGCATCGAAAGCGGCGCGACGATTGGCGCGTGTCGATCGCCGATCTCGTCGATGAAGCGAGGCTGGGCCGAGAAGACGATCGCCTGCTCCTCATTTCCGCGACCGAGCACGCCGTCGAGCTCGCGACGTTCGACGAGGACGGTGCACCGCGGGAGCTGCTCGAAATCGAGCGGACGCACTTGCGCGCGCACATCGAGGAGTACCTCGCCATCATTCGGCGCATCGAGAGCACCGACGAGAACGATGCTTCGGCGGTCATGCACTCGCTCGACATGGGCAAGAAGGTCGTTCACGACGCCGGGGCACGAACGCTCGGGCGGCTCTTGCCGAGCTTCGCCAGCGATCACGAGGCCTATCGGCGTCTCTTCTCGCTCATCCTCGCGGTCGTGGTCGACGTGACGACGCTCCCGGGCGCGAGAGGTCACGGACCACCCGCGAAGCGGTGATGGCTACGGGTAACCTTGAACCATCGAATTGGTGATGGTGATGCTCTTGGCGTTGGTCCCGACGGCCGTGCCCGCGTTGGTGATGGTGCCCGACTTCACCTCCGTCCAGTGGCCGCCGGTGTTGTTCTCGATGGTCGAATCGACGATGGAAAGCGTCCCGGAGAAGTCGTCGCTCGTGAAGAAGATGCCGCCGCCGAATGCGTTGGTGCCTGCTGCGTTGTTCTCGATGTCGTCGCCGCAGACGATGATGCCGAAGCCATCGCCGTCGCCATAGAGGGCGCCGCCGTTGCCTCCCGACCCAATCTCGTTCTGGCCGTTGTTCATGGCCGAGCACATCGTCGGATCGTTGTTGTTGGCGCCGTTACCGGTGGCCACGTTGCCCGTGACGAGGCTGTTGTAGACGTCGAGCTCGGCGTTCAGAGCTCCGACCGCGCCAGCGTTGCTCGCCGCGTTGTTCGTGAACGTGCAGTCGACGATGAGCGCACCGTGCAGGCTTCCGTTGATGTAGATCGCGCCGCCGCCCGTGTCGGGTCCGAGCGGGGCGGCCTTGTCGTTCGTGAAGATCGAGTCGATGACGGTCAGGTTGCCGTCGCGCATGTTGATCGCGCCGCCCTCGCCATCGTCCCAGCCCTGGGAGCACGGAGGCTTCGCGTACGGGATGGCGTCCACCGGGTTTGTCTTCGCGTTGATGAACGCGAGGTGCTGGATCGTCACTTGCGTGACGTTGGTGCGGTAGCCAGGGCTCTGGAAGCTCAGGATCCCCACCTTGCCCTGACCATCGAGCGTGACGAGGCCTCCGCCGTCGATGACGCTGTTCGTCGAGACAGGCATGTTCATGGTCGCGGTGACCGCGATGGTCGTGGGGGCCGTCCCGCAGTCGAACGTGATGATGCCGCCCTTGGTAACGGCAGCGTTCAGCGCGGTGAACGTGCAGCTCGCCGGAGTGCCGCTACCGACGACGGTGGTCGGCGTCGACGTGTCGACTGGCATGCCTCCGGCGGGAACGCCCGTACTGCACGACCCGTTCGGGTTGCCTCCGTGAAAGGGGCCACCGTCAGTCATGGGCGGTGCTGCGGCCTCGACGTCCATGGTTGCGGTGTCGTTCGATGCGGCACCGTCCTTTGGCGGGCCCGAGTCGGACTGATCAGTCCCGCCTGAGGAGCACGCGACGACCAGTGGCAAGAACAACGCGAATGAAGTGCGCACGAGACACCTCCCACCCAACTAGGTTACCACCTCGGCGGTCAGCGTGTGATGCGACAGCTACGCGCGGGCGATGCGCACGAGACCGTTCATGTAGGGAACGAGCGCCTTCGGGAGCGTGACGGAGCCGTCTTCGTTCTGATGGTTCTCGAGGAGCGGGATCAAGATGCGTGGGCTCGCGATGGCGGTGTTGTTGAGCGTGTACGGGTAGCCGAGCGTGCCGTCGTCGAGGCGCACGCGAATGTTCGAGCGGCGCGACTGGAAGTCGCCGAGCGTCGAGCACGAGTGCGTCTCGGAGTAGGCGGCGCGGCTCGGCATCCAGGACTCGATCTCGTGCTTGCGGGTCTGGCCGAGGCCAACCTCGCCGGTGCACGCGAGGGCCACGCGGTAGGGGATCTCGAGCTTCTCGAGGACGGCCTCGGCGTTCGCGAGCAGTGCATAGTGCTCCTTCTCAGCGACCGCTTCGTCGGGCGTGCAGAAGACGACCTGCTCGACCTTCGTGAATTGATGCACGCGATAGAGCCCACGCGTGTCTTTGCCGTGCGCGCCAGCCTCGCGGCGAAAGCACGGTGAGATGCCGGCATACCGGATGGGCAGCGCGCTGGCGTCGAGGACGTCATCACAATGCAAGCTGACGAGAGCGACCTCGCTGGTGCCGACGAGGAAGAGACCATCCTCGGGTATCGCGTACGCCTGCTCGCGGCCGAGCGGGAAGTACCCCGTGCCCTGCATCGCGCGCTCGAGGACCATCACGGGAGGGATGACGAGCTCGAGGCCGCGCGACGTCAGCACGTCGATCGTGAGGCGTGTGACCGCGAGCTCGAGAAGCGCCCCCGCACCACGGAGCGCGTACGCCCGCCCGCCCGCGAACTTGCGCGGCCCGTCCCAGTGAACGAGGCCGAGGTCCGTCATGAGCTCGACGTGGTCCTTCGGCTTGAACTCGAACTTGCGCGGGGTACCGACGCGGCGGACTTCGACATTGTCCTCTTCGCCCTTGCCGATGGGTACCTCGGGGCGCGGCACGCTCGGCACGCGCAACATGAGGTCGTCGAATCGCTTCTGCGCCTCGGCGAGGACGGGCTCGAGCTTCTCGATGTCGGCCTTGATCGTCTTGCCCTCTTCGATGAGCTTCGGGCGCTCCTCTTTTGTGGCCTTGGGGATGGCCTGCGCCACTTCGTTCTTGCGCTTTCGCCGCGCTTCGAGGTTCGTGATCATCTCCTTGCGGATGCGGTCGGCCTCGAGCAGATCGTCGAGAACGAGATCGAAGCGTTTGTTCTTGATGGCGGCGCGAACGGCGTCTTGGTTCTGCCGGATGAAGGCGATGTCGAGCACGAAGGTGGTGTAACATGAGGGCGATGAGCGCCAAAGCGGGCTGCGGGCCGCACGTCACAGTCGTCAACACCGAGCACGTGCGCATCGCGCGGTGCCCTTGTGGGATGTTCCACGTCACGCTCGTGCAATCGGGCGTCACCGTGCAGCTCACGGGCGAGCGTCTCGCGGAGCTCGGGCGCGCCATCGGCGTCGCGACCCCGCCAGCCGAAGCCGCCCCCGTCCGCCTCGGCACGACGCCCATCAACTAGTCGATGAGCGAGGCACATCCGCTCGCGCGGAAGACGTCGCGCGCGCTCGCGGTAATGCTCGCCGCGCTGCTCGTTCCGTATGCCTCGCCCAAGCTGAGGAAGCTCCGCGTCGTTCACGCGCCGTGGGACCACACCGAAGACGACCCGAGCGCGGCCGGCCCTGTCACCGCCGCCCCCGCGGCGACGCTCGGCGAGAGCCACCTCGGGGCGACCGAGAACAACGCGACCGTCACCAATGCGCTCACCGACGACAGTCGCCAGGCTCTCGACGCCGAGGAGCTCGCGAGGGCGGCTGGCTCCGTCGCCATCGAGGACGAGGGCGGCGAGATGGCCGCGTTCTACAAGCACCTCGCGCGCACCATTCGCGGCGCGCAAACGCACGACACCGGCGCCGTGACGCGCATCCTTCACTACGGCGACTCCGTCATCGCGAGCGACTACGTGTCGGGGACGATGCGGCGACGCATGCAGGAGCGCTTCGGCGACGCCGGGCACGGCTTCATCCTCACGGCCAATCCCTGGGAGTGGTACTTCCACAACGACGTCGATCACCGCGCGAGCGACGGCTGGAGCATGAGCCGCATCACCGGTCCGCTCGTGAAGGACGGGCTCTACGGCCTCGGCGGCGTGTCGTTTCACACCGCGATGACGGCGACGGCCACGTTCGGCACCGTGTCGCGCGGTGAGCACGGCAAGAGCGTGTCACGCTTCGACGTCTACTACCTCGAACAACCGGGCGGCGGCGACTTCCAGATGGAGATCAAGGGCCAGGAGCCCGTGCGTATCTCGACGCGCGGCGACGCCAAAGTCTCGCGCAAGGCGAGCGTGACCGTCCCCGACGGCGCGGCGACGATGACGCTTCGTACCCTCGGCGGTGGCGATGTCCGCACCTTCGGCGTCGTGATGGAACGCGATGGCCCCGGCGTGACCTACGACGCGCTCGGCGCGCTCGGCGGACGCGCGAGCCTCTGGCACGTCATGGATGCCGATCACTGGAAGGAGCAGATGGCCCTTCGCGATCCCGCGCTCGTGATCATCCAGTACGGCACCAACGAGAGCGAGGACGGCGGCGTCAACGAGCCGCAGTACCGAACGTTCATGGGCGATCTCATCGACACGTTGAAAGCCGCTGCGCCCGATGCGTCGATCCTCGTCGCATCACCGCTCGACCGCGCGGAGAAGGACGACAGCGGCAACCTCCGCACGGTGAAGGTCATCGTTCGCCTCGTCGACTTGCAGGAGGAGATCGCCAAGGCGCACGGCGTGGCGTTCTTCAGCACGTTCAAGGCGATGGGCGGGAAGGGCTCGATGGCGAAATGGGTGCAGAAGGGGCTCGCCGGCAGCGATCTCACGCACCCCTCGCCCGCGGGGGCCACGGTCATCGGCGATCTGTTCTTCAAGTCACTCGTCACTGGCTACGACGCGTGGGCATCCATCAACAAGGATGCGCCCGTCCGCGACGCTACGGCACCGTGACGTTGTCGAAGTAGTAAGAGCCTTCCGGAGCGTTAGTGTCGGTGGAGATTCCAAGCGCAAGCTCGACTGTCTGATTGAACAGGGGGCGGTCCCAATCCGGCGTACAGCCGAACGTGAGAGGTACGACGAGCGCGGCTAGACAGGGGCAGAGGCGGGTCATTGGACCTCGACGAGAACGTTGTCGTACTCGTAGTTGCCCGGCGGAGCGTAGAGCGTGCTCGAGATCCCGAGTGCGAGCTCGACGGTACCTCCTATTGCGGACGCCGTTCCCGTCGACGCGCCGATGATCGGCGTCTCGCTGTTGATCGTGAGCGTGGCCGAGATCGTGGTCGAGAACGTGACGACGAGCGAGAACATCGCCCACCCGTTCACGGGCATGGAGGCGATCGGGGTGTCCGTGTTGTAGGTGTGGAGCTGCCAACCGGTGTTGCTGTAGCTGATGGCGACATACGGAACGCTCTGGCCGATCCCACCACGCACCTCGAACAGGTTGAAGTACATGCCATTGGTCTCGCCCCCAAACACACGTGCAGCCACATTGACCGTCACGATGGGATAAGTCGACGTCACGGGCACGTCCTTGAGGAGCCACGCGTGACCTGCGTTCACACCCCCGTCCTGGCCCGTCGCGGCATCGGGTTCGGGAACGACCATGCGCACGCTGTGCGGGCAGGAGATGTACGTGTCGAGCGCGATCTCGTTGAAGTAGCCGCTGATGTAGTCCCCCGCCGTCCAACCGGCTGACGGTATCGGGGACTCGTCGAAGTCGGCGCAGAAGGTACCTGCGTCGGCAGCACAGAACGGGAGGGCGCCATCGCAACCGGCGTCCACCGCACCGGAGTCGCTTGGTGTTGCGTCACCCAGGGCTGCGTCCACCGTTTCGAAGACGTCGGGCGTACAACCGACCAACGTGAGCGACGAAACGAGCTCGAGAACGAGAAGCCATCGTCGCATCACGACCATCGTACCTCGAAGCGCTACGAGTCGTGAGGCTAGAGCGGAATCGCGACGAAGGGCGCGTTCGCCTGAGTGTTCGGCAGCGGGAGGACATCGTCGGGCGGTGTCATCGGCGGGAGGACCGGCCGAACGGGCTGAACCTTCGCAGGAGGGAGGTTGTGCTCGAGGCGCCACGCGCCGTACGCCGCGAGAATGTCGGCAGCGAAAGCGTTCCCGAGGAGGGCATAGCCGTCACGCGTGAGGTGCGTGCGGTCACGTTGGGCACGCGGTGGGTCAGCTTCGGCCCACGCCGCGATCGTGCCGGGGCCGCCCATCGCCGAGAGTTGATCGTAGAACGCGCAGCCCGCAGCGCCTGCCACCCTGCGCTCGACCGCAACGACCTGCACGAGCTTCGGCGAGGTCGACCAGATGGCGCCGGCGTCCTTGTCTCCGTACGGGTTGTCGCTCGGCGACGCGACGGCCCGATCCGGTGGGCCCATCACGAGACACGACGCCGTCGGAACCGCGCGCGCGACGCGACCGAGCACGTCGACGAGCTGGCGTTCGACCTGATCGAGCGGCCCGTCGTCGGCGGATTCGTTCGTGCCGTACGCGAGCACGACGAGCTTCGGAGCACGGTGACGAAGCTGCTCTTGCAGGTGGGCTTCGTTCCAGCGGAGCGTCGTCGACGCGCGCGCACCGTTGATGCCGAGCGCATCGTAGACGACGCCGACCTGAGCGCGGTCGAGGGTTACGCCGAAGACGCGCACCTCGCCGTCGCCGTGGGCGCGCATCTCGATCTTGTGCGGACCGTCGGGCACCTCCATGGATTTGAACGCCGATGCGGGCTGCGCGCCGCGCGTGTGAATCGTGAGCGCCGTCTTGCCGTCAACGATGATGTCGAGGCTCCCGCCCTGGGGCTGCTCCCAGTAATCGACCTCGATGTTCGACGACGGCGCCGCAATCTCCGACCACGCGCGCGCGCCCTGCCCGCTCGTGACGAGGGCCACGCCTCCAAGCCCGTAGCACCCATCGCCGACGTAGTGCCCGTGATCGATCTTGCCGTGCTCGGGATTCCAATCGTGCGTCATCCCAGGCGAGTGCACGCCGTCTTGCCAGTAGGCACGCCAGGGGCGGCCAATCGCGACGAACCCGCGGCCGCCGTCACCGAAACGCGCTTGTAGCGCACGGCGCGCGATGCCCGTCATCATGTCAGCAGCGGTGTGCGAGTCGCCATACTGCACGATGCGGACGTCGGTGTCGGCGGTGCCGTCATCCAGCGCCCCAAGGGCTTCGAACAAGTGCTTCAAGGCCGCCGTGTTGTCGAGCGGGCCCAAGGTCTGCGGCGCGGCCTCGGTCGCCTCCTTGGACGTGTCGACCTTGGCACCCGAGCGCACGACGGTCGGCGTTCGCACGACTGTCGCGCGCTCGGCCCGGTCTCCCATCGCGGTCGTCTGCCCGCATGCGAAGAGAACGGCGAGAGTGATGATGCGACGCGTCCGCACGACTGTATACCCTAAGCATTTTACACGGAACCGTGCGAGTTTATTGCCGTGTTTCCCGGGTTTCCGGCGTTTCCCAACTTGCGGGCAGCGAAAATCAGGCTGCACGAGCTCATGGTCGTGGTCTTGGGCATGGTTTGGATCATCGGGCAAGCCGCGCTCATCACGACGGGGGCTCGGCGGCCCGACGGGGCCTTTGCCTTCCGCATGTTCCCCGAGTCGTCGACGATCGACTTCGCGCTCGAGCGAGACGTCGGTGACAAGGTCATCCACGTCAAGGACGGCGCGTGGCTCGCGCGCGACAGCAAGGGGGTTCTTCACCGCTTCAGGTGGGATGATCGCGTCACGGAGCCCGGCCTCTATCCCTATGGTCAGCCCATCCACGCGAGCTACGGCGCAGCGGCGCAGCTCGACCGTCTCGCCCACGCGCTTGACGACGTCGCGAGCCACATCGACGAGGACGCCGAGACTGCGCGCCTCATCGCCAGCGTCACCGTGCGGAAGAACGGCGGGCGGCCCGAGCACATCCGCCTCACGAGCGCGTGGCGAAACCGCTGATGCGACCCGGCGCGCCGATCGCGACACGCAGCCGATTCGGCGAGGTGGGAGACGTCCACGCGCTCGGCGCGGCGCGTATCGCGTTTGGCTTCCTGCTGCTCCTTCAAGCTTGGGCGATGGCCTCGGAGCAGCTTCACGAAGGGTACTTCGGCGACCACTTCCACTACCCGTACTTGCCCGAGTCGCTCGTGCCCTCCGAGCGTGTGTACGTGCTCATCTTGTGCGCGCAGGCGGTCGCGGGCGTGCTCGTCGTGCTCGGGCACTTCGCTCGACCGGCGATGTTCTTCAGCGCCCTCGCCATCACGTACGCGATGCTCTCGGACAGGCTGCACTACCACCACAATCGGTGGGCGCTCGCGTGTTACGTGTTCATCCTCTCGTTCTCTCCGTGCGATCGTGCGCGAGCGCTCGGCGTGCAGAAGGGTGCAGACACGACGGGCCTGCTCTGGGCGCAGCGCCTCGCGCAGCTTCAGGTCAGCATCATCTACCTCGCGTCAGGCAGCGCGAAGCTCCTCGACCCGGACTGGCGCTCCGGAGTGGTGCTCCTCGACCGCATGATGCGCTATGGCCACTACGCCGTCGAACGAGGCGTGCCCGAGCGCGTCGTCACGTTCTTTCAGCAGGACACCGTGGCGAGCCTCGTGTCGAAGGGCGCCATCACGACGGAGCTCTTCCTCGCGTTCGCGCTCCAATCCCGTCGTCTTCGGCTCGTGGCGCTCTTCGTCGGGTTTTGGTTTCACGTGACCATCGAGCTCACGGCCAAGGTCGAGCTCTTCGGCGCGACGACCCTCGCGGCGTACCTTCTCTTCGCGACGCCCGACGCTCGCGCGCGATCGCTTCGGTTCGACCCCACGCGGCCCAAGGCCGTCGTGCTTGCCCGCGTGGTGCGCGCGCTCGACTGGCTCGCGCGGTTCGACGTCGCCCCGTGGGAACCGGATGCCGTGAAGCGCAGCCGCTCGCTCGTCGTCACCGACCGTGAGGGCGTACGCCACACGGGCTTTCGCGGCATCATGGCGCTGATGCGCGCGCTCCCGGTGACGTTCCCGCTCTGGGCAATCGTCGCCCCGTTCGTGAGGCAGCGCGCGGTCGTCGGGTCGCTCGCCGCCCTCGTCGCCTTCGGCATGGGCATCTCGAGCGCGCGCGCGGACGACGTACCCATCTCGAAGGTGTTCGGCTACTCGGCGTACGAGCGCGAGACGCTCGCGATGGTGCAGAAGCGGCTCGGCGGCGAGATCGACCCGGCGCCCGAAGGCAAGACGATCGAATCCATCACCACCGAGCGCCTCGAGGTGTTCGAGAAGCGCGACTTTCTGCCGAGCATCTTCTTGTTCGTGAACGTCCTCCACGCGACCTCGCGCGATCACGTCATCCGCCGCGAGGTCCTCCAGCACGAGGGCGACCGCTACAGCGCGCTCCTCATGGACGAGACCGCGCGGAACCTCCGCAACTACGCGGAGCTGTCGCTCGTGCTCGTCGTCGCGCTGCGCGGCAGCACGCCAAACAGCGTCCGCGTCGTCGTCGTCACGAAAGACGTTTGGAGCCTTCGCCTCCAGTGGGACGTGCAGCTCACGAACGGCGGCTTGCAGGAGCTCGTCCTTCAACCCGCCGAGACGAACCTCGGCGGCATCGACCACACGATCGGCGCGAACTTCCTCTACCAGCCGCTCTCGACGGCGCTCGGCGGGTACTATTACGTCCCGCGTCTCGACGGCACGCACATCGCGCTCAGCGCGAGCGCCAACGCGATCCTGAGCAACGTTAACGGCGCGCCCGAGGGATCCTTCGGCGGCGTCTCCGCGGGCCAGCCGCTCTGGAGCACGCAGACGAAGTGGGCGTGGGCTGCGACCGCAGCGTGGCGTGAGGAGATCACGCGCGTTTACTCGAACGCCGCGCTCGCGACGTACGCATCGAACAACGTCCCCGAACGCAACGCCATCGGCTACGCTCCCCAGCCGTCCCTCGGGTGCTCGCGCACGCCGCCGTCCCCGAGCTGCGGGCAGGGCGCGGTGTGGCCTCCGACCGCGAACATCCCGTGGGAGTATCGAACGACGATCGCGCAGAGCTCGGTCGCCGTCGCGCGGTCGTTCGGTTGGGCGTTCAAAAACGACTTCACACTCTCCCTCAACGCGTCGCACAGCGTCTTTCGCACCGACAACCTCTCCCTCTACGATCCTGCTGCTGTGAACGACTTCGTGACGAACAACGTGCCCGTGAGCGATGACCGCGCGTACCCCGCGCTCGAGTGGCGCTCGTACACCACGAACTTCCTCCGCGTGACCGACATGGAGACGTTCAGCCTGCAGGAGGACGTGCGGCTCGGCCACTTCCTCGACGTGCAGGTTTACCCCGTGTCGACCGCGTTCGGATCGAGCAAGAGCTTCCTCGGCATCTACGCCGAGGCCGGCTACACGTTCCCGATTCGCGACGGCGTCCTCAGGCTCGACGTGCAAACGACCACCGAGACGACCAGCAACAGCGGAGGCCTGAACGTCATCCAGGGCGTCGTCGACGCGACGAGCTACTTCGCCTCTCCCCGAACGCCCATCGGCCGACTCGTTTTCTCGGCGCGCATCCTCGACCGCTACGCCGACTACCTCAACACCATCTCGTACCTTGGCGCCGACACGCGCCTCCGCGGGTACCCGTCGAGCTACTTCGCGGGCAAGGATCTCGTCGCGGCGAACCTCGAGTACCGGTCGCGACCGTTCGAGATATGGAAGGTCCAGCTCGGCGGCGTCGCGTTCTACGATGCGGGCGAAGCCTTCACGAGCTTCTCGCCTGCCGCGTCACCGACGAGCTTTCGTCCCGTGCAAGACGTCGGCTTTGGCCTCCGCGCGCTCTTTCCCACGTTCGACCGCATCGTCTTTCGCGCGGACGTGGGCTTCCCCGTTTCGGGATCGCCGCTGCCTCCAGGCGTTGGCCCCGTGACGTTCTTCGTCACGTTCAGCCAGGCTTTCCCCTTCCCTGCCCTCGGGCTCCAGTCGACGAGCGTCGGATCACTCACGACCAACGTCACGCGCTGAAGTCACCACTCCGTCTTCTGGACGACTGGAAGCTGCAACGCCCTCTCCCGGTCGAGGTCGAGGTTGCCAACGTGCAGCGCAAGCGGAGCCTGGACCCACTTGTAGATGGACTGCGTGAAGAGCCTCCCGAAGCGCTCGGCCCACGCGTCGGTCTTGCCTGTGTGCTCGGGGAACATCGTGCGCAAGACGACCTTCACCTCGCCCGTGCTCATCTTCTCGCCCGCATAGAGCAGGAAGCACGCGTCGAGCACGGGGAAGGGCATCAGGTCTTTCTCGTCCTCTTGGTCGTCGGCGAGCTCGGCGGAAGGGGCCTTCAAGAGCGTGAGGCGGATGGCCTCGGAGCGCGTCGTCTCGTGGAGGTAATCGAGGATGTAATTGACGACCGTCTTCGGCACGTTCGCGATGACGGACAGCGCTCCCTCGAGATCGCCGCCGATCGTCGTGTACCCCACGGCCTTCTCGCTCATGTTGCTCGTCTGGAGGAAGAGCCCGCCCGCGCTGTTGGCCCACGTCCACATACGCTCGGCACGGACGCGGGCCTGGGCGTTCTGGCGCGCTGCGGCCGTCAGTTTCTCGCCCGGCTGCAGCATCGACTCCACGGCGGCGAGCTCACGCTCGAAGGCCTCGTCGATGGGCACGATGGAGAGCGGCGCGCCGAGCTCCGCTGCCGTGACCTCGGCTGCGGCGCGGGTTTCGCTGGAAGAGAAGCGGCTCGGCATGAAGAACGCACGGAGGACCTCGCGCGCCTTGTCCGCGCTCGCGGCGCCATGGCGCATCTCGAGCCAGCGGCGGGCGATCCACAAGCAGAGGAGGCTGTCACGGCCGCCGGAGAGGGCCACGCCGATCGTCTTGAACGCGCCTGTCTTCTCGAAGTAATCGCCCACGCCGAGGGCGAGCGCATCGAGGATCTCTTCGCAGAACGCCGCCCGAGCGCTCACGTGGGGAGCTCGCGGGGCTGGCAAGAAAAAGCTCTTGTGCGTGGGCGTCGGGTACGTGAGCCGCAGCCGCGATTGTTGGTTGTCGTTCACGTGCGCGAGCTCGGGGAGCTTCGGGTCCGTTGCGATGAAGGCATCGCGGTCGTCTCTGAACGTGGTGTTCTCGGAGCGGAGACGCCGCGTCCGATCGAGGTCGATGGTGACCGCAGCGAAGCCCTCTCGAAAGCGCGGCGCATCGAGCACGAGGCGGCCGTTCTGCGAGACGAAGCCGCCGCCATCGAAGACGAGGCCGTCGTTGCCGCCGACGAGGTTGCAATACGCGAGCGCCGCCTGGTTGTCGGCCGCGCGCGTCGCGATCATCTCCCGCCGCGTCTCGACGGCGCCCACGCGATAGGGCGACGCGCTCAGGTTGATGACGAGCTCGGCGCCCGCGTAGCAGCGGCGGCGCATCGGCCCATCGGGCGACCAGATGTCCTCGCACACCTCGAGCGCGACCGTCCCGAACGACGTGGCGAAGATGAAGTCACCAAACGGCACCGGGGCACCCCGAGCTGGCTCGTGGAGGGTCGCTCGGAGGCCTGGCGCACCGCGGGCGAGGCATCGCTCTTCGTAGAAGACGTTGTAAAAAGGCAGCTTCTCCTTCGGTACGATCCCGTGAATGACGCCCCCGCTGACGAGCGCCGCCGCGTTGAACACGCGATCGTCGAGCGCGACGGTCAAGCCGACGGCGACGAGCGCATCGAGCTCGGCCGTGGCCTGCGCCAGCGTCGAAAGGGCTTGCCACTGGGCGTCGACGAACGCTCTCCACTGAACGAGGTCTTCCGGCGCATAACCACCAATCGCCTGCTCGGGAAAGACCACGAGCGTCGCACGGTCGGCAGCAGCCGCATGGGCGAGCTCGACCATGCGCGCCACGTTGCTCTTGACCGCGCCCACCGTGCTGTTCACGCTCGCGAGCGCGAGTCGAACGAGTCTCATTGACCCTTTCTAGGTCCAAACCCTCTGCGAGAACACCCATGATGAGCTGGTCGATCGATTCGTACAAGTCTCGCAAGAACCCTCAGGCCGTGACCTACGACGATCCCGCTGCGCTCGCGCGGGCGACGAGCCTCTTGCAGCGCATGCCGCCGCTCGTCACATCGTGGGAGATCGAGCGCCTCCGCGAGCAGATCGCGGAAGCCCAACTCGGCCGCCGCTTCATGCTTCAAGGGGGTGATTGCGCCGAGACGCTCGAAGACTGCACGCGCGACGTCATCACGAACAAGCTGAAGATCCTCCTTCAGATGTCGCTCGTGCTGGTGCATGCGTCGCAAGGCCCGGTCATCCGCGTAGGGCGCATCGCCGGCCAATACGCCAAGCCACGCACGGAGAAGACGGAGACGCGTGGGGGCGTGGTGCTCCCGAGCTACTTCGGCGACTCGATCAACGCCGCGGAGTTCACGGCGGCAGCGCGCCGCCCGGATCCGACCCGCATGGTCGCCGCGTACCAGCACGCGGGGCTCACCATCAACTTCATCCGATCGCTCGTCGCCGCGGGCTTCGCCGACGTCACCCATCCGGAGTACTGGGAGCTCGGCTTCAAGGACTCCGTTCCCGCGAGCGTCCGCGCCGAGTACGAGTCGAAGGCCCAGTCGCTCGCGGAGGCGCTTCGCTTCATGTCGGCGCTCGGCGAGCGCACCTTCGCCGAGCTCGCGCGCGTCGAGTTCTTCACGAGCCACGAAGCGCTGCACCTCGACTACGAGGCGGCGCAGACGTCGCCCGTTCCACGGCGCGAAGGGCACTATCTCCTCTCGACGCACTTTCCGTGGATCGGCGAGCGCACACGCGACATCGACGGCGCCCACGTGGAGCTCCTTCGGGGCATTCGCAACCCCATCGGCATGAAGGTCGGGCCGAGCGCGAAGCCGGACGACATCCTCGCCGTCCTCGACGTGCTCGACCCACATGGCGAGCCCGGGCGCATCACGCTCATCACCCGCATGGGCGCAGGCAATGTCGAAGCCTCGCTGCCGCCGCTCCTCGACGCGATCAAGCGCAGCAAGAGGCGCGTGCTCTGGTCAATCGACCCGATGCACGGCAACACGCTCAAGACCGCGAGCGGACGAAAGACCCGCCGCTTCGACGACATCCTTCTCGAGATCGAGCGCACGTTCGCCGCCCACGACCAGGCCGGCACGTTCGCCGCTGGCGTTCACTTCGAGCTCACGGGCGAGAACGTGAACGAGTGCATCGGCGGCGCTGACGGCGTCACCGAGAGCGATCTCGAAGAGAACTACGCGACCGCCTGCGACCCGCGCCTCAACTACCGCCAGGCGCTCGAGATGAGCTTCTTCATTGCGAACCAGTTGAAGCAGCGGCGCGCTCCGTGAGAGGTGACACCGTGCACCACGTCCGGTCGTGACCGGAGAATGTCCGGTCGTCACCGGAGAGCGTCCGGTCGTCACCGGAGAGCGTCCGGTCGTCACCGGAGAACGTCCGGTCATCACCGGAGAATGTCCGGTCATCACCGGAGAGCGTCCGGTCATCACCGGAGAGCGTCCGGTCATCACCGGAGAGCGTCCGGTCGTCACCGGAGAACGTCCGGTCATCACCGGAGAGCGTCCGGTCATCACCGGAGAGCGTCCGGTCATCACCGGAGAGCGTCCGGTCATCACCGGAGAGCGTCCGGTCGTCACCGGAGAGCGTCCGGTCGTCACCGGAGAGCGTCCGGTCATCACGGGAGAGCGTCCGGTCATCACCGGAGAGCGTCCAGTCATCACCGGAGAACGCCGTGGTTCCAACGACTTGTCGCGAGCGACGTCGATTTTTCATTTTGTTGGTCCCGGATCGACCTCGCCGATAGCTACTCATATAGGAGCTGCAATCCCGCACCTCCTAAACGGGTCCCGCCGATGTGGGGCTCTAGAAAGGAGTCTCATCATGACAAAGAAGAACGAAACACCGAAAACCATCGTGGCTCTCAACATCTCGCGTCTGTCGGTCCACGACCTCATAGGTAAGACCTCCGCGATCATCGCGGCGATGACGGGCAACAAATCGTTCCCGTCACCGTCGCCGACGCTCGCGACGGTCACCAGTGACAGCACTGCGCTCGCAAGCGCGCAGACTGTCGCTCTCACCAAGACCAAGGGAGCCGTCGCCGAACGCAACGTAAAACTTGCGGTCGTCGTCGTCGACCTAAGGCTGCTGGCGGCATACGTCCAAGGCGTAGCCATTGGCGACCCGGTCAACGCAATCTCGATCATCGAGAGCGCGGGGATGAGTGTGAAGAAGCCAAGGACGACCACCCCGAAGCAAGACCTCGCGCTGAAGCATGGCGCGGTGTCGGGCCTCGTGGAGGCCTTCGCCAAGGCACAAGGACCGCGGACTTCGTACGAATGGCAGTCGAGCACGGACGGGAAAACCTGGACCGCGCTTCCCTCGACCATTCAAGCGAAGACGTCGATCACGGGCCTGACCCCAGGCACGACGATCTACGTTCGACATGCGGTGTTGACGAAGACCGGTGTGGGCGACTTTGGCCAAGTCGTCAGCATGATCGTGCTGTAACCTCTACGACGAGGCGGAATGCGCAATCAGTGCGTCAGCGTGTGAGCCGGGAACCGGTTCGCGAGATCGGCGTCGACTTGCTTGGCTCCCGCCTCGTCACCCATCGCCCGGAGCACTTGCGCTTCGACCGTCAGCTCTTCGGGGACCATGCGCGCACCCGGTTGCGTGCGTGCCGCGCGTACGATGCGGAGCGCGAGATCGGGATCGCCACGGTGAAGCGCTCCACGGGCTTCGCGAACCATCCGCGCCTCTCCCGCGAGACGATCCTGCTCCGAGACGACCGTCGCGGGGGGGTTGTGGACGTCGTCTTTCGTCTGCGCGCGGGCTTGCTCGTGCGTCAACGGCGAATCGCTCTGCGGCGTGACCAAGTGGCCTGTGATGAGCACCACCGTGGCCGCGTTCGGCGCGACGTCCGTGTCTGCGCGAACGTCGCCGCGATCGTCGTCGCGCGTACGGGCGAGGGCGCGCGGCGTCGCGAGGGCGTGAGGCTGCACCCCACGAAACGACGGCTGCGACACGGTGAACGCGACGAACGCACCCGCGACACCCACGGTGAGTGACGCGCCGAGCACGAGACCGAGGACGAGCTTGGACGACACGAGCGCGGCCTTCGCTGCGCCGAACGCCGAGCCACCCACGCTCCCCGCACCTGCCGAGAGGGACGCGGCCGTCTGGATACCCGTCCACATCGCGATGCGCGACTCGGGCGTTGGCCCGTCATGTTTCGCGGCCTCGATGAGCTGTTCGAGCCGTGAGCTATTGCCGCTCATCGCGCACCTCCCGCGATGACACGCATCGCTGGCCGCGAGAGGTTCACGCCGCTCTTCCGATCTTGCGCGCGAAGCGCTGCCTCGAGCTGTTGCCGAGCGACACGAAGGCGTGAATAAACCGTATTGATGGGGAGAGCGAGCGACTCGGCGATCTCGGGGGCGGTCATCTCCTCGATCTCGTGGAGGACGAGCACGGCGCGCTTGTCGACGTCGAGCGACGCGAGGGCGGCGTCGAGCTGATCGAGCGCCTCACGGCGAGCGATCATCTCGGGTTGGTCGGCTTCGGTGTGCTCGAGATCTTGCGCGACGCCGCCATCGACGTCCTCGGGGTGACGCCGACGATGCCGCCGCCACTCGCTCGCCACACGGAGCACGATCTGAAAGAGCCACGCCCGCGGGCCGTGCCCCCGCTCTTCGTAGCTCGCGAGGCGTCGATGGGCGACGACGAAGACCTCTTGCACGCGATCTTCCACGTCGGCCGGTGCCACGCCGAGGCGGCGCAAATTGCGCCAAACGAACGAGACGTGCTCGTCGTAAAGCGTCCGGAAGTCGAGCGCGCAGTTCACCGAAGCCTCCAAGTGAATCCTAGCTCAGCCCGCACCGCAAGCAATGCGATCTGATCGCCCGTGTGCGCGACGTTGAACCCCGCGAGCCCGCGCACTTCGACCGACAAATCGCTGGCGAGCTCGCCCCGCAAACCAATCGTCGGGCCGAGTGAAAAGACCGCGTCGGTCGTGTGGGTGGCTCCGGAACCGTGGTCGAGGGCGCCGAGCTCCGTGCCCGCGCAGGCATCGAGTAAGAGCCCGCGGTGCTCGACGTAGTTGCCCGGAATGCGAAGACACGCGTCGACGCGCGTCGCGTAATACGTCGCGGGCGTCGACCCACCGACGAGCGCCGCCGCGGCGAGCGAAGGACGCACGAAGAAGCTCCGAGCAAGCTCGACGAGCATGAAGATGTCACCGCCCACGCCGACGAGCGCCGCGTCCGTGGTGCCGCTGGTTTCGAGCGGCGAGCTCATGAGCGTCCCGCTCGCGCCAATCTCGAGCGTGCGGCCATGCGGCTGCGGGACGCCGGCGTCTGCAACGACGGCGTCGTGAGCCACGATGGCGATGAGCTTGTCGCCTCCGGGTGGTGTGGATGGGTTGGTCGGCGGGTGAGCCTTCGCTTTGGTCACCTCCGCATCGAGCACGAGCGCGGCCCACACGCCGAGCGCGGAGATCACACCCGCACATCGATCCGACGACGTCGCATCAATCTCGCGATGCGCCACAGCGTTGCCCTGGGCGTCGTCGAGGTTCGCCGTGACGATGACGTGGGTGCCGCGTCGCTCGTCGAACACCCTGAGGCGCCAGCCCTCCTGTGGAGCGACGCTGTTGCCGAGCGTCTCGCGTAGGGCGTCCTGCGCCTGCTCTAGGTTGGGGCACACGTCGTGTGCGTCGACGACCACTGCCGGGGGCACTTCCACCACCTGATCATGGCCGGAACCCGCAATTCCGTCACTACTTAAGGAGGGGGTGACGACTCCGTTGACGTGCAACGCGCATGCGGCATCGTCGCGATCTTCGCCAAGGTTTCCCGCGGATGGCCCCCGCTGCCCGCGATCCCCACGACGTAGACGTGGTTGTCGCACCAGCCCGTCACGGCTGCCCGACGACCGCCTGGAAGGACGACGACCCCACTCCCCCGTGACATACCGGGGACGGTGTAGGTGGACGCGGTCCAGTCGCTCGTGTCGACGATCGAGACGCTGTTGGTGTCGCCGTAGTCGGCCGAAAAGACGTACTTCCCGTCACGCGACACGTCGATGCTCTTGGGCGACTTGCCGACGGAGACGATGTGGTTGGCGCGCTCGCTCAACCCCGTGAGGTCGAGCGCCCAAAGCTGGGAGTCGTGGTAGCAGCTCAAAAACAGCGTGTGCTCGTCGGGCGCGAGGACGAGGTGGCGCGGGATGGGGCACACGGCGAGCGTGTAGTTCTGCGCGAAGCTCGGCCCGTGGAAGACGTCGATGGTCGCGCCGTCGAAGTTCGCGACGTAGAGCAGGCCGGCGGACGTGAGCGCCATCCCGCGCGGATGCAATCCGGCCGTGTGGGTTCGCACCGTCACGCCGCGCGCGAGATCGATCTCGCTCACCGAGTTGCCGTTCCAGTTCGCTGCGAAGAGCGTCTTTTGGTCCTTGCTGAGGGCGAGGATCTTGGGGTGCAGCCCGACTTGAATCTCACGCGCGACGCGCCGCGTGTGCGTGTCGATGATCTGCACGCTGTCTCGCGTGAAGTTCGATGCGTAGAGCAGCGCCCCGTCCGCCGACAGCGTCGTCTCGACGACGATGCCTGGCACGTCGATGTCGGCGATGGGAGCGAGCGTCGTCGCGTCGTAGATCGAGACGTTCTTCCCGTTGGCCTGGCCGAAGTTCGTCACGTAAAGGCGCGTTCCGTCGGGCGAGAGCGTGACGCCTTTCGGCATGGATCCGGTCGCAGCGACCTCTTGCACCTCGAGCTGGGGCGCTGCGTTCACGGGCGCGGCGACGAGCACGGCCGCAAGGAACGCGAGAGCCTTCAAGACCCGACGCTCGCCTCGACCACGTCGGGGATGGTCCGGTAGCGGCGGTAGAAGCTCGTGACCTTGACGACGTAGTTGCGCGTCTGCTCGAACGGCGGGATCCCGCCGTGGCGCATCACCGCGTCCGGCCCAGCGTTGTATGCAGCGATGGTGAGCGAGAGATCGCCGTTGAACGAGTTGGCGAGGATGCGGAGCAGGCGCACGCCACCGAAGATGTTCTCGCGCGGGTTGTCGATGTCGCGCACCTGCATGCGCTCGGCCGTCTCGGGCATGAGCTGCATGAGCCCGCGCGCACCCGACACGCTGACGGCCCGCGGATCGTAGTCGCTCTCGACTTTGATCACGGCGCGAACGAGCTGCTCGGGAATTTGATAGAGCGTTGCGGCCTGGCGAATCCACTCGTCGTAGCGCGTGAAGCGCGCCGGATCGTGATCGCTCGGCGGGACGATGGGAGCTCCCGTGCGCCCCGCGTTGCCGCCATGCACGAGAAGCCGCGCGTTCACGCCTTGCGGCACCGTGTTGACGATGTGCACGACCCCGTCGGCGTCCGTGTACTGATAGATGTCCGCCGCGGCGTTGCTCGAAACGAGCAGCCCGATCGCGACCGCGCGCAATACAGCGGACATTTCGCTTGGATCGTGCACCACGCGAGGGGTGCTGTCCAGAATTGGAGGAGGGGATGGTATAGCGGAGGCGTGTCGCAACCGCCTTGGCAGACGATTGCGCTTCTCGTCGCCACGATCGCGTTCCTCGGCCTCGTGGTCTCGCGGACCTGGCCGCGGATGGGCAAGCGCCGCAACGTCCCCCTCGGCGTCGCGCTCAAGGAGGCCCGCGCGAAGATCGAGGGCGCATCGAGCGACGCGGCCAAGGCAGACGCTCTCTGCGATGCCGCGGACGCGTGTGCGCTCGCGTTCGGGCGCGGCGAGGCCGCTGCGTCGTACTACTTGCGTGCGATGCGCCTCGTGCCTAGCTCCACCGCGCTCGTCGAGCGGGCGTGCAAGGGTCTCGAGCACCGCCCTCGCACCCTCGAATCGCTCTTGTGGCGAAGGCTCGGCAGCGACCCAGCCGATCCCGAGCATGCGCCACGCCGAGAAGCGACCATCGCCGCCCTTCGTGGTCTCGTGACGGTCTACGCGCAGAGGCCGCGCCACGCCGTCCGTGCGCGGGCGCTCGAGAACCTCCTGCGCCTGCTCTGAGGCCGACGAATCCTTTTCACCATTGAGCGAACCGCGATAGGATCGGAGCATGGAATACATCGCTCGCTGGAAGATCATCACATCCCTTGCATCCCTCGCGTCGGTGACGACGCTCGCATTTGTGTCCCTCGAAGCGTGCAGCGGGGACAGTAGCTCCAGCGATGGGGGGCTCGACGGCACGACCAACGACGCCACCGGCGACGTCGTCGCAGCCGACACGTCGAACGACGTGATGCAGTCGAACGACAGCGGTTGCCCCACTTACAACGGCTCCGTCGAGTTCTGCACTGCGGCAGTCGCGCGCTGCAACACGTGCGGCGCTTCCGCAATCAGTCTCACGACCTGCGACATCACGAACTTGAACGCCGTCTGCAACTGGGCCAACGGTGTGTTCAGCAACCAATTCCAAGCGGCCTCCACGTCGTGCGATTCCGTGTGCGACAAGGACGCGGAGACCGCGTGCGCGAACGCTGCGCTCGCCGACGCCTCGCTCTCGACGGCGCAGGAGAAGACCGTGACCGACTACTGCGCCCGCTGTGGGGAGGACGCAGGGTGCGCCGCGACGTTCGCCAAGGAGCTCAACATCGTCGAGTACAGCGACACGATCGTGACGGCGATGGACAATTGCACGCCCGATGCAGGCGGCCCTGATTCAGGCGCGTGTGGCTTGGGCTACGTAGGCTGCGCCTTCGGGATCCTCGAGACTGCGCTCGCGGGCAACCCGTGCGCTGACGCGGGCGGCGATTAGGCGCGTCCATTACGGCGGTGAAAGGCGCTCGCCGTAACGATCGTGGGCGCAATCGACAGGTGCGGTGCCGCCGTCGGACGGCTCGACCACGATCTCGAAGAGCGCGGTCGTGAGGCCCATGTGGATCTCGGCGACGCGCGCGAGCTCGGCGCCAGCGCAGATGTGGAGCGGGCCCTGCGTGGCGTCGTCGCACCGGCCGTCGTCCGATGTGCCGTGGAGGACGTGGAGCGTGGCGCCGTCTCTCACCACGATGAAGTCGTCCGTGCCCTGGGTGATGCCGATCGAGAACGCTACGGCCACGCTCGGCTCGTCGGGGAACGACCACGCCATCTGCGGCCCGAGGTGAAACCCGCGGTGCTTGCAGTACGAGAGGGCGTGCGTCTCGGTCCATCCCGAGAGCTCACCGAGGGAGATGACCGTGTCTCTGCCGCTCGCGCGCACCACGAGATCCACCGTGCTGACGTGGTTGACCGGGTAGTCCTCGGGCTCGGCTCCGTCGACGCGTTTGACGAAATGACTCGGACCGACACGCCACACGAGCAGCGCGCGACTCACCTCGCCAACCTCGAACGCCGCGAATGTCTTGTCCTTCGGGAACGTGCGCGCCCAAGCGCCGTCAGCCTTCGACTCGGCTGGGGCAGCGAGCCGTGGGAGAGGCTCCTCGATGATGGTGCCAGTGGTCGCTGGCGCACTCGCGATGGGCGTCGCGATCTCCACACCGGGGGCTGCGTCATGACATGCAGTGATCGCCAAGAGCGCTAGCCAGGACCGCATGCTTCAACCTCACTGGCTCTCCACCACCGGCTGGACGACATACGACGCCATGGTCCCGGGGATCGTCTTCGACAGATCCGGCTGGCTCGGTGCCCCACGAAGCGCGGTGAACATCGCCTCGATATGCCTCGCGCGTCTCGCGGATATGGGCCTCCCCACGGCGTCGCACGTCTCGTGCTCTTGGAACGTGAGGCCGTGGAGCGTGACGAGGTCGCCATCGCGCGCGCTGGCCTTTCGCACGCGGCTCCAGTGACAGTCGGTCGATTGCCACGCGCCGTCGACCTGCGACAGCTTGTGGCCGCCGGCGTCGTAGCCAACGTCATCGCCGTCGTGCACGTAGAGCTGCTCGCTTCCGTCGGCGAGGTAGTCGAGGCGGTGCTTGGTCCCTGCGACGCTCGCCTCATGGACCCATCGGTTGATCGTATCGGCGTTCGGGAGGATGTGCAGCATGTAGCCGGCGCCTCCGAACTGGACGGGAGACACCGGTAGCGAGCGCGCGATGAGCTTGCCCGTCTCGTCGAAGTGACGCCACTCCTCGATGAGGACGCCCCCCATGAACGAGCCGGTCGCCTTGCGGACGCTCTCCTTCGAGTCGTGGAAGAATGTCCACTGCCCTTCGCGGCGTCCACCGTCGAAGGCGCCGATCGCCGCGAGGTTGCCGCTCGGGTGAAAGAATCGCCACGTGCCTTGCGGTCGCCTGTCGACGTAGCGTCCCTCAGCGAGGCGTTCACCGGTCGGAAAGCGGCTTCGCCACGTGCCCGAGGTCTCCGCGACGTCGAGGCCGATGGGGTTGAAATCGATGGGCCCGTCGACGAGATCGGCCTCGTTCCACCGCGTGGGCGGAATGTACCCGGGCTGGATCGAAGACAGCTCGACGAGCGTGAGTCCCGACGTCTCGACCCACTCGCGCACCTCGGGCATGGCCGTGGCGATGTCCTCGAGGAGGCTGTAACGGTGGTGCTGCGCGATCTTCTCGGCGAGCGGGCGACCGAGCGAGCGCTCGATGAGGTATCCGACGGCGCAGATGGTCCCGCGATCGTCGATGAAGACCGGCGTGCGCCACGGCACGTGCGCGTTGTCGGGCGTCGTCCCCTTCGCGATGTACTCGTCGAAGTAGCCGAGGATCTCCTGGCGTCGCGCGGCGAGCTCGGGCTTGGTCGCAGGTCGCCCCGCGAGCCAGTGGCGCACGTAGGTGAAGTGCGTGTGCATGCGAAGCGCCTCCGTGTCCGCGGCGCGAGGTTGTCGGCCGAAGAGGGCGGCAAAGCTGTCGTCACCGATGAGGTGGTTGGCGCCATCACGAAAGCCTCGTTTGGCGTCACCGGGAGCAAGGGCTTGGCTCGAGGTTGCGACGCTGAGGGTGAGAGGGAGGAGCACGGCAAGAACGCGATGTCGCATACGGTGAAAACGCCACTGCCTGCGAGCCGATTCCCGGTCAGGCTTCAGCCGGCTTCGAATCGATCCTGCGGGCGCGCCACCGCTCGAAGACGACGATCCCAATCATCGCGAGCGCGAAGAGCACGAGGAAGATCTTGAGCTGGTGCTCCGTGACGAGCGGGGCGGTCAAAGGGGTCAGCGCTGCAGGGTGTGGTTCGTCGTCCGCCCAAAACGTACGGGGGAGCTGGTTACGGTGGCTCAGCGCCAACCAGTCCATCATCCCGGCCACCGTCACGTGAACGAGGAAGCCTTGATAAATGCTCTTCGTCTTCATGCTCAGCGAGCCCAGCGCGATGCCGGCGACGACGGCTCCGCTCGCCTCGAGATAAGGCTTTCCGTAGTGGATCATGCAGTACGGCACGGCCATCGCGAAGATGGCGCCTGACCCGAAGCTCTTTCGCAAGACGCCGAGCCAGAAGCCGCGGAAGAACATCTCGAGCGCGAAGAATTGGATGAAGTAGATGGCCTCCCACGCGAGAAAGTCGAACCAGCTGCGCGAGGCCTGCTTGTAGAACGGGTAGTAGTTCCCGAAGTCGGGTTGCGCGCTCACGATGAGCATCGCCGGGACGACGATCGCGAGAAAGAGCGCGTAGATCCAAGCGTGCGTGAAGAAGCCTTTCGTCCGCAAGCCGAGATCGAGCAGCGAGTCCTTCGGGAAGAGCGCCTTGAAGACGGGGAACGGAACGAGCACGTAGCCCGCGACGCGCGCGAACACCCACCAGCCGAAGCCCCAAAGCTCGTTGTACTTGAAGAACCGAAGCACGTGCGCGTGGTGTGTGTCGAACGCGATGAGCTTCGGTGCGATGGCTTCGTCGAAGTAGCTTCGCCCGCCGTAGTACTCCTGCATCGTGAGCACGACGGCGCAGATGACGAGCGCGAGGAACGGGCGGCGGTCGAACTCGCCGCGCGCGAGAAGCTCGCCCCGATGCTGCTGCGCCTCTTCGTCGAGGGCGCGCCACGTCTTCCGAAAGAAGAAGTACAGCGCCGGCAAGAGCACGGCGAGCGCCGGGATGGGAAAGAGCGGCTTCGTCGCCGAAAAGAACGACTCGAGCGCGGACGGCTCCGGGGGCACCACGGGCACGGCGAGTTGGAACGGTACCAGCGCCGAGATCACGTCTTCGGTTTTTCCGCGAGCGTCGCGCCGCGCTGGAGCCGACGGAGGGCTTCGGCCTTTCCGAGCGTCGCGATCACTTCGAAGAGGCCTGGGCTCGCCGTCTTTCCCGTGAGGGCGACGCGCGCGGGCTGAGCGACGTCTTTGATTTGCAGACCTTGCTCGGTGAGCCAGCCCGTCGTTCGTTGCTCGAGCGCCTCGTGATTCCAGCTCGTCACGTTTTCGAGCTGCGCCGCGAGAGCACGCAGGTTCGGTGCAGCGGCGGGCACGAGGAACTTTGCGACCGCGGCATCGTCCATCACCGGATCGGTTCGGAAGACGAAGTCGAGCCGGTCGGCAGCGTCGACGAACGTGGTCGCCCGCTCGCGAACGAGCGGCACCGCTTCCTTCACTCGCGCAGCCGGGAGGCTCGAGAGTCCACGCTTCTCGAGAAATGGAACGACGCGCGCGACGTACTCCTCATCGGGGACGAGCGTCGGGTCCTTGAGGTGTGCGTGATTGATCGCGAGGAACTTCTTGGCATCGAACTTCCCGTCGCCTCGCCCGCAGGCTTCCCAACCAAACGCGGCGACGAGCGCGTCCTTCGAGAAGATCTCCTGGTCGCCGTGTGACCACCCGAAGCGCACGAGATAATTGAGCACGGCGTTCGGTGCGTAGCCTTGCTCGCGATACTCGGCGACGCTTACCGCGCCGTGACGTTTGCTGAGCTTCTCGCCGCTCTGCGCGAGCATCATCGGCAGGTGGGCGAACTCGGGCGGAGCCACGCCGAGCGCTTCGTAAAT
>Ga0302324_100002264_pt1 | contig 45040 bp, 39 predicted proteins | sample Palsa_T0_1_FD_201949 | JGI IMG/M metagenome (GOLD analysis project Ga0302324, IMG submission 201949) | Peat permafrost microbial communities from Stordalen Mire near Abisko, Sweden - Palsa_T0_1 | ecosystem: Environmental > Terrestrial > Soil > Palsa > Peat permafrost | place: Sweden: Abisko... | reverse complement strand
GTGCAGCGGTCGGTCGCCGATGATCTTGGCATCCCGCAGGGAGGCGAGGTCTTCTGCGCTGAGCCCCAACTCCTCACACAGGATCTCCTCGTTGTGTTGACCCAAGAGGGGTGCAGGGGATCGGTACCAGGTGTCGGGTCCGCCTGACAGTCGCATCGGCCATCCCGGATAGCGCTGGGCGCCAACGATGGGATGATCAACCTCCTCCCAGAACCGGCGCGCCAAGAGCTGGCTGTTCGCATCGATGTCATAGGCGGATGCGACAGGCTCGGCCGGAACTCCCGCCGAGTGCAGGATACGCAGAACCTCGTCGAGTGATCGGCCGGCGGACCAGGCCGCCAGCTCCTCGTCGATCCGGTCGTGCGCCGCCCGCCGCCCGTCGGCGTGCGCCAGTGTCACGTCGGCCGCCAACGCGGGTGTGGCCATCGCTCGGCACAGGGCGTTCCACTCCCCGTCTGTGCTCACGGCCAGGGCGACCCACGTGTCGGGGTCGGCACAGGGGTAGGCCCCTTGTGGGGCCGCGTTGTGTCCCCTGTTGCCGTCGCGCCCCATCAGGTGGCCGTAGGCGGCATATTCGACGACCTGCTCGACCGCGACGTTGACGGCCATATCGAGCATCGAAAGCTCGACCTGCTGTCCCGACCCGGTGTGTCGCCGCTGCTCGAGCGCGGCCAGCACGGCGAACGCTCCATGTACGCCGGCCAGCGGGTCGCAGATACCCGGCAGCATCGGGGGTCCATCGGTTCGTCCGGTAACCCACGCCATCCCCGACACCTGTTCCATCGTTGATGCGAACGCCGCCCGGTCGCTCCAGGGACCTTCGAGTCCCCAGCCGGGCATGCGGACCAGGATGATGTCCGGTCGAGCGACACAGAGCTGGTCGTAGGTCAGGCCGAAATGCTCCATGACTCGTGGCGTGAAGTTCTCGACGACCACGTCGGCGGTGGCGACGAGCCGAAGGAGGAGGTCCCGCCCCTGGGGCCGCGAGAGATCGAGCGTGATCCCACGCTTGTTCAAGTTGATGGAGAGAAAGAGCGAGCCCCGTTCGTACCACCGATCGGTCGTCGGCGGGACCGTGACGCTGAAGCGCATCGGGTCGGGTCGCTGGATGGACTCCACCTTGATGACGTCGGCCCCCAAGGTGGCGAGGTACTGGGTACCGAAGGGACCGGCCCAGAAGGCGGTGAGATCGATGATCCGAACACCCTCCAGAGGGCGGCCCGCTGGCGGTGAGCGGTCGACGCTGCCCTCCCGCCGGGGAGGCGCGTCGCCGAAGGGCTGGTCGTTGTGCTCGGCCAGACGCGGGGCCGGCGCAGCAGGTCGCGGTGATGTCCGCGTCGTTCGGAACGGCGGCCGAGGATCTGGAAACCCACCACGGGGATTGGGTTGAAAGAGTTCGCGCGCCAGCAGGTGAGGCAACGCGGTGACCGTGGCGCCCGTTGAGACCGGGGCGGCCGGAACTCGAAACGACGACGCCAGCTCGACCAGCTCGTCCGCAGTGTGTTGCAGCAGCCATGGGCCGGTCTCAGCGACGATGTCCGCGACGTGTCGTTGACGGACCTTCTGGTCGTTCCATTCCTGGCGCTCGATGAGATCGGTCCGCCCCATCATGGCGAGGTAGTCGTGCCACTGCTGCACGGTGATGGTGGCAAACCCGACGAATCCGTCTTGGCAACGCTCGATGCCGGGCACCATGGTGAAGGTCTGCGTGCGCGTTCCCCCGGGCAGCGCCGCGAAGAGTGTGGGATAGCAGAGGAAGGTCACCGCCAAGCACTCCAGGCTGGACACGTCGACGTACTCCCCGACTCCCGTCCGCCAAACCCGTGCCCGGGCCGCCAGAGCTCCAGTAGCGGCATAGGCCCCGGCCGTCCATAGACCCAAACGGCCGCCAACCGCCAGTGGCGGACGACCGACGCCGCCATGGAGGTGTAACGATCCGATCAGCGCTTGCAGGAGGAAGTCATCGCGTGCGTCGGCGTGGCGGGGACCTTCCTGGCCGAACGGTGTAATCGACACGATCGTCAGCGACGGATTGGCGTCATGAAGTCGCTCGCGGCCGAGGCCTCGGACCTCGAGGTAGTGCGGAGCGAAGCTTTCGATCACGATGTCGCTGGCGGCGGCCAGCTCCAGCGTCCGGGCGGCCCCCACGGGATCGTCGATGTCGGCCACAACGCTTCGCTGACCGGCAGAAAGATGACGGAACAGCGCCCCATCGGTTTCGCCGTCGGAACCGACCGCTCCAGAGACCGACCACTTCCGGAGCGGGTGTCCGGTTGGGGGTTCTAGCTTTACGACCTGCGCGCCAGCGTCGGCCAACAACTTGGCGCAGTAGGACCCGGCGATGCCATCCGAGAGGTCGAGGACTCGTACGGCGGCCAGGGCGTCCAGTGGCCCACCGTGCGGGAGGCGCCGATGATCCTCGGATCCCTGCCCGGCACCTCTACTCGGAGAGGTACTGGTCAATGACCTGGTGGTGATGGATGATGTTGGCCTCTTGGACGGGATTGAGCAGGGCCCCGCGATAGCCACGCGACTTCAGGCCCTTGGCGATCTCGACCAGATTGCCGAAGTCCTGATTGTTGATGAGGCCCCAGTCCTTCGTCGCCCAATCCTCGTAGAACTTGCGTTCAACCGATGGAGCAGCGCTGCCCCGAGGGGCCCACTCCAACGCCCAATAGTCCAAGAGGGTACTGTCCGGATCGAGACCGTTGGGTCGGGACCGGTAGAGGGTGGCGTTGCCGTGGACGATCGGGCCGAGAAGGTTCGGGAAGAGATGAATCGTGCCGTTCCGGAGGATCTGGTCGTCGGTCAATCCGGAAAGGTCACCCCGGTCCCGTATCGCCTTGACCCGTAGCTCGTTGAACACCTCGACCGCGGTCTTGCCCTCGGGCGGCCCCTCGTTCTGTAACTCTTCGAGGAGGCGTCGGTCGGAGCGGGAGAACAGTCCCGAGACGGCGTCGATCCGATCAGCGAGCAACTCGGCCTCGTCGAAGTCCTCCGGATCGAGACCCAAACGAGGACTGGGGCCCAACTCACGACGATACTGCTGCTCCCCGTAGAGGCTGTGCCGGCCCACAGGGGCGTAGAGGAACCGCGTGTCGTCGTACCAGCTCAACATCTGCGGATGGAGCCCCTGGGCGTGGTACCCCTCGTTGAAGGAATCGACGGCGGTCTTCCAGTTGCACTGAAAGAGAATGGTCCGGTACGAACGGAACCGCAGGTCCTCGAAGCGGTACGACGCGAAGATCTCCGGAACCGCGCCGAGATAGGACTCGAACGGCTCGCATTCCGGGTCCATGTTGACAAAGACGAACCCGCCCCATCGGCCAACCTGCACCTGGCCGAGGCGTACGTCATCATCGGTCAGGGTGGGCGGGAACTCGTGCCGGTCGACCACCTCGATGATCTCTCCGTCGAGGTTCCAACGCCAGGCATGGTACCGGCAACGGATCTCCGAGGTGGCGAAGTTTCCACTCCCCGACGCCAAGCGAGTGCCCCGGTGCGCGCAGGCGTTGAAGAACGCGGTGATCGTCTCGGTCGTACTGCGCACCACAAGGATCGATTGATCCCCGATCGTGTACTCGAGGAAGTCCCCCGGATTGGGGATCTCCTCCTCCCGACACGCCACCTGCCACACCCGCGGCCATAGCCGCTCCATCTCCAGATCGAAGAATTCATGAGAGGTGTACCGGGCGGCCGGCACCACGGTCATCCCCCGGAACTCGCGCAACGAGAACTCGCTGTTCGCCTTCACCATCGGTTCAACCAACCCGCAGCGGTCGTGGCGAGGACGCCGCACCTACTGTGCATCATCGGCATGATTTTCCAATCATAAGCATGGTCGAGCGCATCTCGTCGACCCATGGTCCCGGTGCGACGGCCGGGCCAATGCCGGGCTTCATCCCTGCACGTCCTGCGGGTGGAACCGGGCGCGGTGGCGACGCAACGGCTAAGGTCGGCATCGGATCGAGCGGGGTCGGTCGGCCCTGAGGGAGCGCCATGGGGGACACATCGTGAGGCCCGACCGAGCCCTGGAGAGCCCAACCCGATGAGCGCGGAGGTGACGAGCCCCTTACTGGCGGCCAGGTCGACCGACGAGTATGCGCCGCTGCCGGCGTCACCGGCCGTCCGCGAGGCGTCGGCGCGGTTGGCGGAAAAGGTGGCCACCATCGCCCCCAAACTCGGCCTCGCCCAGACGGATCATCTGTTCGACCGCCGAGGCACCGCCGCCGCGCTGCGCGCGCTCGATGCCGCACACGGGGGCGGGTACTTTGCCCTGGACGAGGCGACGGAGACCGACGAGGGTGCCGCCGCGGCGGCATTCTCCGGCCATGCCCCGGTCGTCGACGTCCAGACGCACTTCGTCGACCCCGCCAGGTGGGACCGGCCCAGCGCCGCACCGCTAACCAGTTTCCTGCGGATGGTAGACGAAGGCCGCTGGGGCGGTGGCGTCGATCCCCACCTGATCGATGCCGCCGAGTGGGCCGCCCTCGTGTTCGGCACCAGCGAGACGGCGGTGGCGCTGCTCACCTCGACACCCGGATCGGCCGAGGACAACGTGCTGACGAATCCCCAGATTGCCGCGGCGCGCGACATCGTGGCGCGCTATGGGACCTCTGGGCGGGTGCTGACGCACACCATCGTGCACCCGAATCTGGGCCCGTCCGAACTCGACCAGATGCCGGAGTGGCACGCGCGGCTCTCGCCGTCGGGATGGAAGGTGTACACCCCCTACGGGCCGCCCACCGCGTCGTCGCCGACCGGCGGGTGGTTCCTGGACGACGAGGAGATCGGGATGCCCTTCCTCGAGCAGGTGCGGGCGCTCGGCCCGAAGGTGGTGGCCACCCACAAGGGACTGGGCGGTCCGATCCCCAACGTCTCGGTGCCCGCCGCCTCTCCCCGCGACATCGGACCGGCGGCCGCCGCCTTCCCCGACATCGACTTCGTGGTCTACCACTCGGGCTACGAGCGGAATCCCGACGGCCAGGAGGGCCACTACGAGGCCACCGCCCACCACGACGGCGTCGACCGCCTGGTGGAGTCGGTCCACTCCGCTGGCATAGGGGCGCACGGCAACGTCTACGCCGAGCTGGGGAGCACCTGGTTCCTGATGCTGCGGCGGCCGGCGGAGGCCGCACACGTGCTGGGCAAACTACTGGTTGCCCTCGGGCCAGATCGGATACTCTGGGGTACCGACTCCATCTGGTACGGCTCGCCCCAGCCGCTCATCGACGCCTTCCGTGCGTTCCAGATCCCCGAGTCGTTCCAGGAGCGGTTCGGCTATCCCGCTCTCTCGTTCGAGACGAAGGAGAAGATCCTCAGCCACAACGCCATGCGCGTCTACGGCGTGTCCGGAACGGCGCGTTCCGACGCCGCTCGTTCGATCGGCGCCGCGCCGTCATGGGTGGGCGGGGCGTCGGTGGAGCTGCGCCGCGCCCTGTCGACGGGTGCCTGAGCCCTATGGACGGGTGGATCAGGGGGGCTCGGTGCCCGAGGGGACGACGAAGGAGACTCTGTGGGATCGCGTGAGCCTGTCATCGTCGGCATCGGCTGGAGCGACTACCCCGTGGCCCCGCAGCTCGACGCCATGGACCACCACGCCCTGGCTCTCCAGAGGGCGCTGGCCGACTGCGGCCTGGACAAGTCGGACATCGACGGCTACATGTGCGCCGGGACCGGCTTCAGCCGTAACGTCGACGACGCCCCGAACATGGCCGAGTACCTGAGGATCAATCACCGGTGGATCGACGGGACGTCGGTCGGCGGGTCGACCTTCGAGTTCTATGTCCAGCACGCGGCGGCCGCCATTGAGTGGGGACTGTGCGACGTCGTCCTGGTCACCTACGGCTCGGACATGCTTTCGCGGATGGGGCGCCTGCTCGGCACCAGCACGTTCTCGACCGGTTCGACCCGGGTCCAGGGCCCCGCGCAGTACGAGAGCTGCTGGGGCAACGTGTTGGCCGGGGGGTACGCCATGGCGGCCCGCCGGCACATGCACGAGTTCGGCACGACGCCCGAGCAACTGGCAGAGATCGCGGTCGGCGTGCGCGAGTTCGCCGGCCTCAATCCGTTCGCGCAGTATCGCGATCCCATCACGGTCGACGACGTCCTCACCTCGCGCATGATCGCCGATCCGCTGCACAAGCTGGACTGCTGCGTGATCTCCGACGGAGGGGGGGCGTTCATCATGGCCACGAAGGAACGAGCCCGCGATCTGGCCAAACCACCGGTCTACGTCCTGGGTGCCGCCGGGGCTCAGACCCACTGGACCATCAGCCAGATGCCCGATTTCACCACCACGGCCGCCGCCCAGTGTGGGCCCGAGGCCCTGGGTCGCGCCGGAGTACGGCCCGAGGATGTCGACACCATTCAGATGTACGACAGCTTCACCATCACGGTACTGCTGCTCCTGGAGGACCTGGGGTTCTGCAAGAAGGGAGAGGGCGGCCAGTTCGTCGAGACCGGCGTGCTGCGACGTGGTGGACGCCAACCGCTCAATACGGACGGGGGAGGCCTCTCGGCCTGCCACCCGGGGATGCGGGGGATCTTCCTGATCAACGAGGCGGTCCGCCAGTTGCGTGGCGAAGGCGGCGAGGCGCAGGTGCCCGACTGCGAGGTGGCCGTTGCGTGCGGCTCGGGTGGCTCGCTCTCCTGTATCGCCACCGTCGTGTTGGGGAAGGATGGTCGATCATGAGCATCGACGCACTCCGCCAGACCCTGTCGCTCCGGGCACTCCCGGCCCCGGACAACGCGTCCCGGCACTACTGGCAGAGCGCGGCGGAGGGCAGGCTGGTGGTCCAGCGCTGCACGAGCTGCGACGTCTACCAGTTCTACCCGCGGGCACTGTGCGCGTCCTGCGCCGGCGAGACCGAATGGGTGGACGCCTCGGGACGCGGCACCTTGTACACCTTTACCGTCATCCGCCAGAACCGATCCGAGGCCTTCGCGGCACTTTCCCCCTATGCCGTGGGAATCGTCGAGCTCGAAGAAGGCGTCCGCATGATGAGCAACATCGTGGAGTGTGATGTAGAGGAGCTCGAGGTGGGCATGGCGCTCGAGGTGCTGATCCTCAAGGCAGCGGACGATGTCGGGCTTCCGTTCTGGCGACCCGTCACCGGCTGAGCCGGCCCGGGATTTGACCGCGTGCCGCACCGAATGGAGCGCAGAGGGAGGACAGATCATGGACTTCGATGACACCAAGGAGGAGGCGGCATTCCGGGAGCAGGTCCGCGCCTGGCTGAAGGAGAACGCCCGGGAGCGTGAGCCCGGTCAGCTCTCGACCTCCCATTCCTTCTCGGACTTCGACGAGATCTTCGTCACCGAGGGCAGGGCGTGGCAACGCCGCATGTACGACGGGGGTTGGGCCGGGATCACCTGGCCCGTCGAGTACGGCGGCCGGGGAGGGTCGTTCGTCGAGGCGATCATCTTCCGTCAGGAGGAGTCCCGATTCGATGTCGCGTCCGGACTGTTCGCCGTCGGTATCGGCATGGCGGGGCCCACCATCATTGAGCATGGCACCGACGAGCAGCGCCGTCGCTACCTGCCTGCCATGCTCCGGGGGGAGGAGGTCTGGTGCCAACTGTTCAGCGAACCCGGTGCCGGTTCGGACCTGGCGAGCCTCGCCACCCGGGCCGTGCGTGACGGCGAGGAGTGGGTGGTCAACGGCCAGAAGGTGTGGAGCTCGGGCGCCCACCATTCGGACATGGGGATACTGCTGGCCCGGACCGATCCCGACCTCCCCAAGCACCGTGGGATCACCTTCTTCATCGTCGACATGCGGAGCCCCGGGATCGAGGTCCGCCCGCTGCGGCAGATGACCGGTGGGGCGACGTTCAATGAGGTCTTCTTCACCGATGTCCGGGTGCCGGTAACCGACGTGGTCGGGGAGGTCAATGGCGGCTGGCGGGCCATGATGACCACGCTGGCCAACGAGAGGAGCACCGGCAGCGGGACTCTCAATTTCCCCCAGGTACTCCAGCTGGCCCGTGACTGCGGTGCGACGGGCGATGCGATCATCCGCCAGCGTCTGGCTCAGTGCTTCGTCCGCCACGAGATCTCGCGGTACCTCGCCTTTCGCATCCACACCGCGCTGAGCAAGGGGGTGTCGGCTCCCGAGACGTCCATCGCCAAGTTGCTCTTCGCGCTGATTTCGAAGGAGACCGCCGAGTTGGCCCTCTCGCTGCAGGGCGCGCGGGGCATGCTGATCGGCGCGGACGCTCCGGCCAACGGCTCCTGGCAGCAGAAGTTCCTGACGGCACCGTCCTTCCGGATCGCCGCCGGAAGTGACGAGATCCAGCGCAACATCATCGGCGAACGGGTGCTAGGCCTTCCCGGTGACGTCCGGGTGGACAAGAACGTACCCTTCCGGGACCTCGTTCACTGAGCCGAGACCGCACGCGGGGGACCGGTGGAATTCAACCTGGCAGATCTCTACGAGTCGGTGGCCGACCGGGTACCCGAGCGCGAGGCGGTCGTCTGGGGTGACACGCGACTGACCTTCCGTCAGCTCGACGAACGGGCGACGCGCCTGGCGCACGGTCTGCAGGCCCTGGGCGTTGGTCCGAGGAGCCATGTGGGGATACTGACGTACAGCCGGCCCGAGTACCTCGAGACCATGCTGGCGGCCTTCAAGATCCGGGCGGTCCCCATCAACGTCAACTACCGCTATGTGGCCGACGAGCTGGCCTACCTGTTCGCCAACGCCGATCTCGTGGCGCTGGTGCTCGAATCCACCTTCGCCCCGGTGGTGGCCTCCCTACGCGATCGGCTGCCTCGTTTGGCCCACGTGATAGTGGTGGACGACGGCACGGACGGGGCGTCCGCACTGCCCGATGCCGACACGTACGAGGATCTGGTCGCGGCACACGCACCGGCCTCGGACTTCCCGACCCGGTCCGGTGAGGACGCGTACATCGTGTACACGGGTGGAACCACGGGTAATCCAAAGGGCGTCGTCTGGCGCCAAGAGGACATCTTCTTCGCCACCATGACCCCGGGCGTCCAGGTGGAACGGCCCGAGGACGTCGCCGCGAATGCCGCTTCCCCGGTACACCCGCGCCTGAAGGCCCTGGCCGAGGCGGACGTCGAATTGCCCGCCGTCTTCGTCTCGTACTCACTCGGGCCGCTCATGCACGCCAGCGGCCACTGGTCGGCGTGGGGTGCCATGCTGAGCGGGGGGTGCACGGTGCTGCATCCCACCCGCCAGATGGACGCCGGAACGGTCCTCGATGTGGTGGCTCGAGAGCACGTGACCATGTTGACCATCGTCGGCGACTCCATGGGCCGCCCGCTGGCAGAGGCACTCGAGACCGAACCCGGACGGTACGACACGTCATCGGTGCTCATGCTCGGCTCGGGTGGGAGCATCCTGTCAGCGGAGGTAAAGGAACGCCTCCTCGCCGGATTCCCCTCGGTCATGGCTCTGATCGAAGCCATCGGTTCCTCGGAGTCGCCGTCCCAGGCTCTCTCCGTCACCGCCCGCGGACACGAGCCCGGTGAGACCCTTCGATTCAGTGCCAAAGAAGGCACCACCATCTTCGACGACCAGCTGCGGCCGGTGGAGCCCGGATCCGGCGTGGTGGGTCGGTTGGCCACGACCGGGCGGGTGCCCATCGGCTACTACAACGATGCGGAGAAGTCGGCACAGACATTCGTGACGGTCGACGGCGTCCGGTGGGCGCTCCCCGGGGACATGGCCGTCCTCGAGGCCGACCACAGTATCCGCCTGCTTGGGCGAGGCAGCATGTGCATCAACACGGGTGGTGAGAAGGTCTATCCCGAAGAGGTCGAGGCGGTGCTCATGGGTTACGACGGGATCGTGGACGCCGTGATCGTGGGCACTCCCGAGCCGCGCTTCGGTCAACAGGTCGCCGCGGTGGTCGAAGCGGCACCCGGCGGTCCGGTGCCGACGTTGGAAGAGGTCCAGGACTACTGCCGAGCTCACCTCGCCGGGCATAAAGTGCCACGGCAGCTCTTCGTGGTCGACAAGGTACCGCGGTCACCATCGGGAAAGCCCGACTACGCCTGGGCCACCGAGGTGGCCCGTTCCGGCACCGCGGCGGCAGGAGGATCGCCCTGACGCCGCCCTTTCCGAGGAACGCCGAAGTTGCGGAGAAGATGAGAACACCGGAGGCCTGTCCGTTCCCTAGGGGCTGGTAGCTCGTGGTGAGCGATAGAGTTTGGACATCAATCACTACGAGGAGGCTCCAAGAATGGGGAAACTTGACGGCAAGGTGGCATTCGTCACGGGGGCGGCCCGAGGCCAGGGCCGCAGCCACGCGGTCCGTCTTGCGGAGGAGGGCGCCGACATCGTGGCGGTCGACATCTGCGAGCCGATTGCGACGATGAACTACCCGCTCGCCACACCCGAGGACCTGGCGCAGACGGTCAAGGAGGTCGAGGCGACCGGGCAGCGGATCATCGCCCAGAAGGCCGACGTCCGCCTACGGGAGCAGTTGGCCGCGGTTGTCGACGAGGGACTGAGCGCGTTCGGCAGGCTGGACGTGGTGGTGGCGAACGCCGGCATCTGCCCCGCCCGGGACACGACCGTCCTGTCGGGGTTCATAGACGCGACCGACGTTGATCTCATCGGCTCCATGAACACGGTGGCAGTGAGTGTTCCGCATCTCCAGAGCGGCGCTTCGATCATCATCACCGGTTCCACAGCCGGCCTCATGTCGGGCACCGTCGAGAACATCGGCGTCTCGGGCGGATCCGGCTACATGTTTGCCAAGAAGATCATCTTCGAGTATGTCGAGGCAATCGCGCTGCAACTCGCCCCGCACATGATCAGGGCCAACGCGATCCATCCCACCAACTGCGACACGCATTTGCTCCACAACGAGGACGTCTACAGGGCCTTTCGCCCCGACCTCGAGCATCCCACCCGCGAGGAGGCGATGCTGGCGCTTCCGGCGATGCAGGCCATGCCGATCCCGTTCATCGACCCGCTCGATGTCAGCAACCTCGTCGTGTTCCTGGCTTCAGACGACTCGCGTTACATCACCGGTCTCAACATCCGGCTCGATGCCGGAGCCATGCTCAAGCGTCCCCCCACAGGGTAGGGGACTGTTCAACAGAAGAGCACCCGTCGGTATGGGCTGCCTCCCCGATAGGTCGGTCGCGTCAGTCGCGGATCTGTTGGGCGAGGTAGTGAACTTCACTGAGCTGATTGATCAACTCCAACTGGGTCTCGAGCCAGTCGGCATGGCCCTCTTCGCCTTCGAGAATCTTCTCGAGAAGGTCCCGGCTCCCGTTGTCCGCCCGCTCGAGGCACAGGGCAATGCCCCGGTTCAGCCGTTCAATCGCCTCGCGTTCGAGTTCGAGTGCGAGGTTGAACTTCTCGAGTGCACTCTCCCCGGTCCGGACACTGCTCAAGCGTTGTACGTTCGGATGACCACCGAGATACAGGACGCGCTCGATCAGCTCGTCGGCATCCTTCATTTCTCCGATCGACTCGTCTCGGAAGCGATGGCCAAGGCGAACATAGCCCCAGTTGTCGAACATTTTGGCGTCGAGGAAGTACTGGTTGACGGCGGTCAGCTCCGCGGTGAGCACCTCGTTGAGGAGCTCGATGACCTCGTCGTGGGTTTGCATGCACGTCAGTGTAGGTCGACTGGGATTCGCCGACCGGCGTTCTCACGCTGCAGCGGCGTTGGCCGTATCCGTCATGGCAGCGGATGCGTTGATCAACCTCTGGAGGGCACCATGGCAGCCACCGCAGCCACCTCCGGCCCGGCAACGAGCAGTGACGTCGGCAACCGTACGGGCACCCGAGCTGATCGCGGCATCGATGGCCCCTTGCGAGACGACTTTGCAGTGGCAGACGTACATCGCGCTACCGCCTTGTGCCCACATGTCGGGTCGTGTGGGGGACGCCCGATGCGATCAGAGTGGCGGCAAGCGACATGGGGATCGGGCAACTCCTCGGCAGTCGATAGCCGACGCCGACCACCTCGGCGCCGACGTGGTCATCGCTCACGACGAGCCGGACCCAGTCGATCCGCCGCAGGCCAACCAGGGTTGCCCCCGTGCTCGTTCTCACCGCCGCTGCTGGCATTGGCCGTCCTTCTTTCAAATGTATGGCAAGCCTAATATTTAGGCGGGCCTACGTCAAGAGGGATGGTTCGCCTCCACGCTCTCTTACGGATTTCGACATCGCGAAGAGCTCCACAGGTCGAGCTAATCCGACCTCGGTATCTTTGCCCCGTGGAGGGGATTCCCGGCCTCGTCAACTGTCACGTATGCGGTCGCAGTGGCCCAGGGGTCGACAGACTCATCGCGCTCCCCAATGACCTCGAGGCAGAGGCCCTGCGGGCGGGTTGGCGTTACGACGAAGAGGATCGGTGGATGTGCCGGCATTGCCGGGCCAAAGGCGGATGGTGGAGCGGGTGGATATGGACCGACCCTGCATCCGTGGTGGAACGGCCTGCCGGCGGTGGTCTCCGTCCCCCGGGTCTCGGGGGCGACGTGATCCACGAAACGGACCGGCCATAGGGATCCGGGCCTTCAGGGTTCGAGTGCCGCTGGACCCGCCTCTCCGGGGTGCGGTTCGGCCTCGCCCTGCGGCCCACCGGGCCCGGCAGCCTGGGTGACCACGGCAGCCGTGACGACGTCCGTCGGATACGTCTGCATGGCCCGGAACAGGAAGACGACGCTCGCAGCCAGGGGCAAGAGCATGATGACGAAGGTCCAGCGCAGACCCGAATAGGGGTGGCTCCCGCTCAACAGGTCGGATACCGCTCCGAACAGCAGCGGCGCCAGCGCCTGGGCGCCGGTGCGGACGAAGGTGCGGATGCCCTCGGCCCGACCCCAGAGGGACGCCGGCATGATGTCGAGGCGTGCCGCGTCGATCGGGGGGTTCTGGGCCGAGAGGGCGGCACCCGCGAGGATCATGTAGGGCAGGGCGGTCAACGAGCTGTGGGTGACCAGGGCCGGGATGAAAAGGCCGACGGTGATGAAGGCGGCGTACGCGCCCACCTGAATACGGGCCTTCAGGTGCCCCTTGGCGAGCAGTCGGTCGCTGAGCGGCCCCGAGATCAGGACGCCGGCCGCTGCCCCCACCCCCACGACCAGCATGAGCCCGTTGGCCAGAACCTGATTGACGTGGTACTGCGCGTGCACGAACTCGACGCCGAAGGTCTGCACCCCGGCCAAGAAGTAGTAGGCGCATGCACCCGAGACGATCAGGGCCACGTTCGTCCGGACGTGCAGCACGTAGCGGGCAGCAGCCATGAACCCCATACGCCCAACCGACGCTTCACGGACCAATCGGGGGTCGGGGGCGATGTTCCGCAGCAGCGCCAGGCGCTGGGCGTCGGTGACCCCGTCGGTTTCCGGCTCGGGCTCGGGGCTCTCGGTGCCCGACGGACGGTACGCGGGATCCGCGAACAGCGCTCCCTGGCCGCCGCGCAGGGGCTCGGGCAACCGGAAGAGCAGATAGGCCAGGATGAAGGCCGGGATGGCCAGGATCACGAAGGCGGCGCGCCACGAGAGCGCGGCGATGTCGCCCGTGACGGCGAACCCGATGCCGGCACCGACCAGCTCGCCGGTCAGGATGAAGCTGTAGATCCGGCCCCGTTCGCGACCGGGGAAGTAGTCACCGACCAGGGAGGCCACGATGGGACCGGCCGCGGCAGTGACCACCCCCAGTGCCAAGCGCGTGAGCAGCAGCTCGCCGAAGGAGCGGGCCATGGCGCTCCACAGCATCGCCACGCCCCACAGCACGACGGCGATCGACAAGGTCGAGGTTCGCCGCACCCGGTCGGCCAACACGCCGAAGGGGACGGCGGCGATCGCGCCCACCAACGAGCTGACCGCCACCAGGAGCCCGATATCGGTGTTGTTGATGTGGAGGTGGGCGCGCAGCTCTATGGCCGAGGCGCCCACGGTGGCGGCGTCTGCGCTGCTCAGCGCCAGCACCCCGGCGAGCACGAGGACGACCTGGGTGCGGGTGGGGCCGCCCAGGGCGACCGTAAGTCGCGAGCCGGCTGCGTTGGCACCGGCCCGGGCACCGCGACCTACGGCGTGGGCGACGTCACGCAGCGGTTTGGATCGAGGGTTGTCGGACCTTCTGACCCACTCCGCTTCCTCGCTCGGCACGCGCCGAGCCTACGGTGGGCTCGCGCCGTTGTGAACAACGCGGGCCCGGATCCCCCGATCTCGTCCACTATGTGTGCGCGTTCACGTACCGGCACCCCGGTACCCGACCCCGGTGCCCGCCGCCGGGCCGGTGACGGTCGCCACCGCCGAGTCGGGCGGCCAGTCGCCGGCGACAATGGCCGAACGGAGCAACCGGCGCGCGTTTGTGCCACTATCGGACCTGGCCCATCGGCCCAGGGGGCCCCATGAGATACGGAGGAACTGTCGATGGCCAGTATCTTGATCTCCGGAGGCAGCGTCGTCGATGGGACCGGAGCACCGGGTGAGGTTCGCGACGTGGCCATCAGCGAAGGCCGCGTCGTCCCGGTCGACCAACTGGACGGCCGTCCACGGGTGATCGATGCTGCCGGGCTCGTCGTGGCGCCGGGCTTCGTCGACGTCCACACCCACTACGATGCCCAGCTCTCGTGGGATCCGTCGGCGAGCCCCTCTCCTCTCCACGGGGTGACCACGGCGATCGGTGGCAACTGCGGCTTCACGCTGGCACCCGCCGGTGATGAGCATGCGCAGTACCTGATGGAGATGATGGCGCGCGTCGAGGGGATGCCCCTGCCCGCCCTCGAGGCCGGACTGGCCTGGGATTGGGTCACCTACGAGGACTGGGTCTCCCGCCTCGAGGGGCGGCTGGGGATCAATGCCGGCTTCTTGGTCGGTCACTCCGCCATCCGCCGGGTCGTCATGGGCGAGGACTGCCATGAGAGGGCCACGAGGGCGCAGATCGAGGCGATGGCCGGCCTGGTGGCGGATGCCTGCCGGGCCGGGGCACTCGGTTTCTCCACATCGACGGCGCCGACGCACAACGACGGCGACGGGAACCCGGTGCCCTCTCGCGGCGCGGACGGCGACGAGCTGGTGTCCCTGGCCGGTGCCGTGCGTGACGCTCCGGGCACCACCCTCGAATGCATCCTCGCCGGGTGCCTCAACGGGTTCACCGAGGATGAGAAGGACCTCCTCACCCGCATGTCCCTGGCCGGCAATCGACCGATCAACTGGAACGTCCTCGGTGTGTCGGCGATGAACCCGTCCCATCACGATCGGCAGCTCGGGGCCTCGGACTACGCCGCCAGCCGGGGAGGGCGGGTGGTGGCCCTCACACTCCCGCACGCGGTCGGCGTCCGCCTCTCCTTCCACACCGGCTTCGTGTTCGACGGCCTCCCCGGATGGAGGCCGATCATGGCCCTTCCGCCCGACGAACGGATGAAGGCGCTCGCCGACCCCGAGATCCGGCGCCGGCTGAAGGAGGGGGCAGCCTCAGACGAGGCCGGAGTGCTACGCCGCCTCGCCGACTGGCCGAGGGTCGAGATCGTCGAGGCCTTCGCCCCGGAGAACCAGCCGTTCGAGGGTCGCACCGTGGGGGAGATCATGGCCGACCAAGGGGGGACCGACGCCTTCGACGTCCTCTGCGACATCGTGATCGCCGACGAGTTGCGTACCGGGCTACGTCCGGGTGGGGTGTCGGCCACCGCCGCCGATTGGAAGTTGCGCGCCGATGTCTGGCGTGATCCTCGAACCGTCGTGGGTGGGTCCGATGCCGGCGCCCACCTCGACATGATGTGCGGCGCCATCTACTCGACGGCCCTCCTGGCCCACGGCGTGCGGGAGTTCGGGGTCATCTCCTTGGAGGAAGCGGTTCATCAGCTGAGCGATGTTCCCGCCCAGCTCTATGGGCTCGCCGGTCGCGGTCGGATCGCCGACGGCTACGCCGCCGATCTGCTCGTGTTCGACCCCGGGGCGGTGAGCTACGAGCCCGAACGCATGCGCGCCGACCTTCCCGGTGGCGCGGCCCGCCTCTATGCCGAGGCGAACGGTATGCATCACGTCTTGGTCAACGGCGTCCCCGTCGTGGAGAACGGCGCCATCATCGGTGACACGCCGGGCACCCAACTGCATTCCGGTCGCGACACGTACACCGTGACACCGTGACACCGTGACCTCCCCGAACGATTCGACCCCACCCTCGCCTCAACGGCGCCGCAGGTTGTCCCGCGTCAGCAGGCTACGGATCTCCGGTGACCACTCGGGAGGGGTGGCCGGGCGCGGCCCCCAGGACTGCCCGAAGGTGTAGGTGTGCAAGACCTGCCCGGTCAGGTCGGAGGGCCGGGCACCGGCGAGGAAGACGACCGGACTGCCCCAGAAATCGATATCGAGCTGCGTTCCGGCGACGACGTCCTGCTCGGGTACTTCGGGGCCGAGGCCGTTGACCACCCGCATGTAGGCGCTCGCGTCACCCGGGCTGATGGCGTTGACCGCGATGTTGTCCTCCTCGAGCTCAGCGGCAAAGTAGCTCGTCAGGCGGTTGAGCGCGGCCTTCGACACGCCGTACTGCAGCAGCCCCGCATGGGCGCCGGCGCCCTTGCCCGTGGTTCCGGCCGCCAGGGAGGTGACGTTGATGATCGAACCACCGCCTCGAGCGATCATGTGCGGGACCGATCGGGCGATGAGGACGTAGGGCGCGCGCACGTTCACCCGGAAACTCTCCTCCCACACGTCCCGTGGCACGTCGAGGGGATCGATCCGGTCGACGGTCGATACCGCGTTGTTGACCAGGCCGTCGATGCCCCCGAACCGACGGACGACATCGTCGACCACCCGCTCGATCCCGTCTTCATCCGAGAGGTCGCAGTACGAGGCGGTGACGTCATGCCCCGCCTGGCGCGCCGTCGCCTCCACCTCGGCCAGCGTGCCCAACGTTCCGGGATCGTCGCCCACCGTCCTCGCCAGCGCGACGACCTGCGCCCCGGCCCTGGCCAGCGAGAGCGCATAGCAACGGCCCAGGCGCCTGCTCGCCCCGGAGACGACGATGACCTTTCCCTCCAGGGACCGCGGGCCTGGGCCGCCGGTCGACCGGTGGGCGGAGCTCGGCTCGGTCGGCATCGTCCTCCTTGTTCGCCGGGTCAGTCTCCAACGGAGCCCCCGGTGCGTCAAGCGACTCGTCCTCGCCACGCCTCAGCGCACCACAGGACTCCTCGACCCGCGCACCAGGCGCCCGGGCAGCTCACCGGTCGGCGCTCCGTCGGCGTAGACCTCGACGCCGCTCACGAACGTGTGCCGATAGCCGTCAGCCGGTTGCAACACCCGCCGACCGCCCGCCGGCAGGTCGGCCACGATCCGTGGTGCCCGCGCCGTCAACCGCTCGAAGTCGATGACGTTCACGTCGGCCTTCAGGCCGGGAGCCAGTAGCCCGCGGTCGTGAAGGCCGACGGTCTGCGCGGTGGCCCGGCACTGGCGCGCGATCGCCCAGGACAGATCGAAGGTCGGTGGTCGGCTGCGGTCGCGGTCGCGGGCCCAGTACGTCAACAGGGTGGTCGGGAAGCTGGCGTCGCAGATGGTGGCGACATGGGCCCCCCCGTCACCGAGCCCGGGGACGGCGTTGGGATGGCCGAGCATTTCGCCGGCCGCATCGAGGTCTCCGGCGAAGAAGTTGAGCACGGGCAGGTAGGCCGGCCCGGTCAGCAGGAGGTCGTAGAGGACGTCGTCGGCCGGGCGACCCTCCCGTTGGGCCCTGGCCTCGACCGACGACGTTGCGGCCGGCTCGTAGTCGGGCGGGTCACCGAGCTCGAACACGAGATCGAGGGGGAGCCCGGTACCGCCCTGTTCGGCCGTCTCGGCCAGTATCCGTCGCTTGACCTCGGGGTCTGCCAGGTCCGGGGATGCATGGAAGGTGGATGACTTCGCCCACGGATTCTTCGATCCGTTCAGGGCGATCAGTACGCCGATGGCGCGCGGGGCCACGACGGCGGTCATCTGCAGGCCCTGCGCGTTCGCCTCCTCAATCGCCCGGAGTGTCCTGCGGTATCCGTCACCCGGCTGCTGCTGGCCGACCGACAGCGACAGAGGACGGCCCGACGCCCGCATCATCTCGTAGAAGGTCGCCATTTCGCCGTCGAAGTCGGTGAGATCGGAGATGACCTGCAGCACACCGGTCCCGGTGGCGCCGACCGCCCGTGCGATCCCTACCAATTCGCTGCGACCGGCGTTGAGCGAGGGGGTAGGCGCGCCCCTGCTGGTGCGATGGTTGAGCGTTCGGGAGGTGCTGAAGCCGAGGGCGCCGGCGGCGATTCCCATGGCTGCGAGCCGGCCCATCTCGTCGATCTCCTCGGGGGTGGGAGGTTGGCCATCGGCGCCTCGCTGCCCCATGACATAGAGGCGCAGCGGGCCGTGGCAGACCTGTGCGGCGAAGTCGATGTCATGGGGCCGGCTGTCGGCCACGTCGAGATACTCGGGGATGGTCTCCCAGGTCCAGGGAAGGCCCTCGTGCAGCACCGTGCCGGGCAGGTCCTCGACGCCCTCCATGAGCTCAATGAGCTGGTCGTGCTCGGCCGGCCTGACCGGAGCAAACCCCACGCCACAGTTCCCCATCACGACGGTCGTGACACCGTGCTGCGATGACGGCTGGAGACGGTCGTCCCAGGTGACCTGGCCGTCGTAGTGGGTGTGGACGTCGACGAATCCCGGCGTGACCACCGCTCCGCGCACGTCGAGCTCCCGTCGGCCCCGGTCCTCGACCGTGCCTACCTCGACGATCACTCCGCCCGCGATGGCCACGTCGGCGGTTCGGACGGGCCCGCCGGAACCGTCGACGACGGTCCCTCCCCTGAGGACGAGGTCGTGGGGCATCTGCGCTCCTTATCGTTTCGGTCTGGCAGTTATCGTTTCGGTCTGGCAGTTTCGGGCCGGCCGACTGGCCGCCGTCGACGACCCGTACGAACACGGTCACGCGCCGTGCCACCGGGGTCAGCGGACACGATGATCCTCCGGTAGCGCGCGGGCCGTCATCCGCCAGTAGTCCACCAGGCGATAGGGGCAGAGGACGTAGACGTTGCCGTCGGCGGCCTTGTACCAGGAGTGCCCGACCTGGGGATGCCCCCACATCAGCGTGGCGACCTCCGCCTGCAGCTCCTCCCGGTAACGCTCATAGGCGGCGCTGGTTGGCTCAATCGACCGGTGGCCCCCCTCGAGCAGTGTCCGCAGCGCGTCACCGATGTAGCGCATCTGGCACTCGGTCGTGAAGATCACACTGCCGCCGTGCGCCAGACCCGTTCCGGGGCCGCCCAGGATGAAGAAGTTCGGAAAGCCCGGCACGGAGACGCCCCGGTAGCCGGAGGGTTTGCCGTCCCACGTCTCGGCGATCGAGGTCCCGTCGCGGCCGACGATCTCCATCGGCCACAGCACCTCACTGGCCCGGAAGCCCGTGGCCAGAACGACCACATCGACCTCGAAACGGTCCTCGGCGGTGCTCACAGAGGAACTGTCGAAGTCCACGATGGGGTCCTTCACCAGGTCGACGTGCGGTTGCGAGAGGCAGTCGAGCCAGCTCCCGTCGTCCTGGAGCATCCTCTTGGCCATCGGCGGGTAGTTCGGGGTGACCTTCTCGAGCAGCTCGGGGTCGTCGCCGACGTGCTGGACGATCCAGTCGACGAAGTACTCGCGACGGGCTGCGCTCCGGGCGTTGGCCGTTCTCGGGAAGTCGGGCCAGTCCGGATCGGCACGAACCAGTTCGAGGTTCCGGTCACTCGACTGCCACATGAGGATGAACCGGAACCACCGTGAGTAGCCCGGCAGATGCCGCATGGCCCACTGCTCGCCCGCCGAGACCGGTGCGTGGTAGCGGGGATTCGGTGCCATCCACTGCGCGGTCCGCTGGAACACCACCAGGTGCTCCACATCGTCGACGATGGCGGGGCCTATCTGGAACCCGCTCGCGCCGGCGCCGACGAGCGCCACCCGTTTGCCGTGAAGGTCGACCGAGTGGTCCCACTGGGCGGAGTGGAAGACCGGGCCTCGGAACCTATCGAGGTTGGGAAGGTCCGGGATGAGAGGCCGGTTGAGGATGCCCACGCCGGAGATGAGGACGTTGGCCGACCTGATCTCGACGGCACCGCCCGGGCCCCGGAACGACACGTGCCAGAGGGAGGACTCCTCGTCCCACACGGCGCGGTCGACTTCGCAACGCCAGCGCACGTGCTCGCCGATCCCGTGCTGATCGAGAAGCCCGCGGAAGTACCGGTAGAGCTCCGGTTGGCGGGCGTAGTAGTCGCTGAAGAGGTAGTTCGGTTCGAAGGAGAAGGAGTAGTAGTGGCTGGCGACGTCGACCCGGCAGCCCGGGTAGGTGTTCTCCCACCACGTTCCCCCGACGTCCTCGTTCTTCTCGAGGATCTCGAAGTTGATGCCGGCCTCCTTGAGCCGGATCCCGGCGAGCAGGCCGGACTCACCACAACCGATGATCAGGACCGAGAAGTCCTTCTTTGCCTCGGGCGCGACGGCCGAGAGCGGAAGGGCCCGAGGGTTCTCTCCGGCCAGGTCCATCTCGTCGACGTACCAGGCCACGTAGTCGTCGGGGATGGGCTCGCAGGCGATCCAGTCCATGATCTCGTGGAGGACCTCGGTGCCGAGTGGCGCCACCGCACGGCAGCCGGCGTCGCGCCAGGCGGCGATGGCCTTGAGGGCGTCGCGTCGAAGTTCCGCCTTCTCCTCGTCGAGCATCTTGCCCTGGAACTCGTTCAAGACGAACTCTCTCGGGCGTATCGGTCCCCGGAGGAGCGACACGTCGCCCGTGAAATGGACCACGGAGGCGATCAGCGCCGGCACCGACAGATCCGCCAGTGCGGCGGCGATCGTGTCGTCGTCCTCTTCTATGGGGAGGGTCTGGAGGTGACGAGCCGAGGCACTCATAGGTTGCGGACGGCGTTGGCGACCACCCCGAGCGCCTCGCGGCTGCGTGGCAGGATCGTCTCGTCGAAGGTCAAGAAACCGTGGATCTGCCCGGCGTAGAGGTGGAGGTCGACCGAGACGCCAGCCGCCCACAGCTTCTCGGCGTAGGCGAGCCCTTCGTCGAGAATGGGGTCGCACCCGCCCAACAGGAGCGTCGTCGGCGGCATGCCCGACACGCCACCGAGCAGCGGCGCCACATCGGGATCCGAACGCCTCGACGCATCGGGGACGTACTGGTCGAAGAACCACTGCCGGTCGGCGTCCGTGAGCGGCCATTCCGAGCCGTGTGGGCTCTCCTGCGCACCCCGCTCGGGGCTGACTCCCGGGTAGGCGAGGATCTGGCGCGCCACGATATCCATGCCGGATTCGAGCAGGCGCCGTACCGCCACGGTGGCCAGGTTGCCGCCGGCCGAGTCACCCAAGACGACGAGGCGCCCGGCGTCGGCGTCGAGGGAGCCCGCCTGCCTCCAGGCCCACTCGACGGCCGCGACAGCGTCCTCGGCCGCAGCGGGGAACGGATGCTCTGGGGCGAGGCGGTAGGCCACCGAGACCAGGACACACGGGACGGCATCGACGAGGCGCCGACAGAACGCGTCGGACGCCGCAATGCTGCCCACCACCCAACCGCCGCCGTGGAAGTACACCACCACCGGCAACGCCACCGAGGAGGCCGGCCGGTAGACCCGGACGGGGATCGATCGGTCGTCGGCCGGGATGCTGCGGTCCTCCACGGATTCGACCGGCGGTCCCGGCGGTCCCGTGGCGGCGCGCTCCTCCAGGTACGCTCGCGCGCCCTCGGTGCCACGCTGCCACATCGCCGGCTGACCGAGGGAGCGCACCTGCGCCACCAGCGCCTCCGCATCCGGATCACGAACCATGTGGGCCGACAGGCCCACCGATAGTCCACTCTCAGTTGGCACCATACAGTGACATTTATAGCATCTATGAATGTCAACGGGCTAGAGTCGGGGTGTGGAGACGAGTCGGGGTGTGGAGACGAGTCGGGGTGTGGAGACGAGTCGGGGTGTGGAGACGAGTCGGGGTGTGGAGACGACCGAGCGTCCGTTCGCCGAGGCCAAGCGCCAGGCCGCCATGGACCATGTGCTCACGGCCACGAGACGGCTGGCCGTGGCGAGAGGCCTCGACATCACCATGGACCAGATCGCCGCGGCGGCCGGCGTCAGCCGACGCACGCTGTTCCGGCTGTTCGACAGCCGCGAACGGCTCATCGGCGCGGCGTTCGCGGCCGGGATGGCCAACTACGAACACGACCTGCCCGCCTACGAGGGTGGTCTCGAGCACTGGCTGCGTGCCACATGCGAGGCGGCTCACAGGATGAACGCGTCCTTCGGTCCGGGCTACTGGGAGCTCACATCCCGCGCCGACCTACCGCCCGACCTGGCAGAGACCGAGCACAAGCGGCGTCAGGACCGGCGCAGCGCCATGTCGCGTATCTCTCGCACCCTCTGGGAAGCCGCCGGCGGCACCGGAGACACGCCGGACGCGCTCTCGGCGGCGGTCGGCGCACATCTGAGCGCGCACTTCACCGCGGCTGTCATGACCGACGTCGGGAAGCGCTGGCAGGCGGCAGCCGAGCTGGCGCACGACGCCATCCTCGCCGCCCTCCACCAGCAGATGATGGTGACCGTCCGAAGCTAGGCAGGCCGCGGTGGCGCGCTACGAACCCCGCGGGCACGGCGCGGCGTACCTCAGGGCAATGGCGTCCAGGATCGCCGCCAGCTGGACCGGCGCCGAGCGGGCGACGTTGTGGCCGCACTCGATCGCCACGACCTCGTCGGCGCCCATCGCTGCGGCGAGCCGCTCCTGTGCGGGGGGTGGGTACAGTCGATCACGAAGGGGTTGGACGAAGGTGCGGGGAAGACCCGGGTCCACGCCGCTCCACGAGGTCCGGACGCACCCGAGGTTCAATGCATCGACCTTTGCCAGGACCGTTGGGTCGGTGAGCGCACGCAGGTTCCCCGGCAACAGGTCGTCGTCCTCCGCATAGCTGGCACCACGGACCTCGGCCCGTAGGGAGTCGGCATCCGAGAGCAACCCGTCCGCAAACTCCTCTGACGCGACAGCCAGAGGGAGGAGGCCGTCGGCCGCCGCCACCGCCGCAATGTGGACAAGGTGTCGAACCCGGGAGCCCAACCCGGCGATGATGCCAGGCGACAGCGCCCCTCCGATCGAGTGGGCGACGAGCACGACCGGACCCGGACGCACGGCCTCGATATCCCTGACGGCCTGCCCGGCGGCGGCGTCAGGCGTCACCAGGCTGAGGTCGTAGGGGTTCGCACCGCGACCAAGGACGTCGAGGGCCAAGGAGGGCGTCGCCAACCGGTCCTGGACAGCCCGCCACACTTCGGCTGAGTCTCCCGCCCCGTGAACCAGTACGACGGTGGGCGGTTCTTCGACGGGCCGGTCGCCGCCGGACAGCTGGCGACTCACAGGAAAAGAGCGTTCGCGTCGCCGAAGGATCCCGGCCGGTGTCGGCTCGCCCCCTCCATGACACACGACGCTAGCAAGCGAGTTGATCCCGGTGTCGACGTAGAGCCGGCCCACTACAGTCACGGCGTAGGCGACGAGCGGAAGGATCCCAGTGAATCGACACGTCGGCAGCCGGTGCACGGCCGGTCAGCGATGAGGGCGGCGAGCCTCGAAGGCAAGAGCATCGTCGTCACCGGGGGAGGCACGGGCATCGGTGCGGCGTGCGCCCAACTGCTCGCCGCCGAAGGCGCCGCGGTGACGATCTGCGGGCGCACCGAGGAACGGCTTGTCGACGTCGCCACAGGGATTCGCTCTTCTGGCGGCACGGTGCAGCACGTCGTGGCCGACGTCACCGACGAGAGCGATGTCGAGCGGTTGATGCAGACCGCGCTCGAGTTGACCGGCTCGCTCCAGGGTGTGGTGGCCAACGCCGGTGGAGGGTCGGCACCGGCACCCTTGCATCTCCAGGATGCGGCGACGTATCTGGACGTACTGCGTCTGAACGTGCTGGGCACCATGCTGTGCGTCAAGCATTCGGTGCCGCACCTGGCTCGGGCCGGAGGTGGCTCCTTCGTCGGCATGTCGTCCATCGCCGGTTACGTCACCCACCTCTGGTTCGGCGCGTACACCGCGGCCAAGGCCGGCATCGAAGAGCTGATGCGCAACGCCGCCGACGAATACGGACCGGTCGGTGTGCGCTTCAACAGCATCCGTCCCGGATTCATCGCCACCGAAGTCATGGCCGGCGTGCGGCCAGGCACTCCGGTATGGGACAGCTACATCACCCAAACACCGATGGGTGGAGTCGGCGAGCCGGTCGACGTCGCCCAGCTCGCCCGATTCCTCCTCTCCGACGAGTCGCGCTGGATCACCGGCGTCGCCATTGCCGTCGACGGAGGGCACGGGCTGAGGAGGGGACCTGACTTCACCGCCGTCGTCGAGGCCCGGTTCGGCGCTGACGCGCTCACGCCCGGCCGCGGCTGAGACGGTGCCGGCACGCCGGGGCCCTCAGGACCGGATCTCTCATACCCCCGTGCCGGCGTGCAGGGCGGCGAGGGCCTCCAGGTAGTCGAGGTACTCGCCCAGGCTGTCGAGGGCGGGGCCGACCGAGACGATCGTGGCGCCGGCTGCGGCGGTGGCGGCGAGAATGTCGTGGACCTCCTTGGGTTCCTTCAACGGGTCCAGGGGCGCCAGGGGCGGGAGCACGACCTCGAACTCCGGCGGAAGCTCTGTCCGTTCCAGCCATCGGGCGGCTTGATCCGGCGTCACCGCGAAGGGGAACCAACCGTCGGCAAGCTCGGCCGCCCTGCGCAGCGAGCGGAGCGTTCGCCCTCCCACCCAGAGGGGGACGTGGTCCTGTACGGCGCAGGGATCGACGACGAGGCCTTCGAAGGAGTAGATCGGGCCGTGATAGGCCGGCTCGCGCCGCGAGAGTGACGCCCTGAGCGCCCGCAGGGCGTCGTCGGCCCGTGGGCCTCGGTCGTCGTAGGGCGCCCCCAGGAGATCGAACTCCTCCTTGAGGGTCCCGACACCCACGCCGAGGATCACCCGGCCGCCGCTGACCACGTCCAAGGTGCCGTAGCGCTTGGCGATCTCGAGAGGATGATGGTAGGGGAGGACCAGAACGTGGGTTGTGAAGCGGATCCGCTCGGTGCGCGCCGCCAGGTACCCGAAGGTGGCGAGTGGGTCCCAGTACCGCGCCCCGCGGCGGCCGAGCTCGTGTGCCGGCAGGGCGATGTGCTCGCTGCAGGTGAGGTGGTGGTAGTCGAGGCGGTCGGCCGTCTCCGCGATCCGCGCCAGGTCCTCAATGGAGGCGGAGGTCTCCCAACCGCCATGAGAGCCCCGGGCCATCGACACCACCGGCGACAGGATCGACAGCTTCAAGCCCATTGCAGTCTCCTTCGTCCCGAATGTAGCCGCAGCCAGCGACCGTTCGCCTGGTCGTGGGCGGCAGCACTCTCTAGCATGGCGGGTATGACCACCACGACCACGCCGACGTTGACCACCTTGACGACACTGCACCACGTCGCCGCCATGTACGCACCCGGCGACCGGCCGGCGGCCCGGGCCTTCTTCGAGGTGCTCGGCTGCGAGGTCACCGACTCCCGGAGCCCGTTCCTGCTGGCGCGGATCGGACCGGCGCGGCCGGGACTCTCCGAGAGCTGGGTGTTCGCGTCGGAAGTGACACCCGAGCAGTGGCGGCTCGAGGAGACGTTGCGGGCGGAACGCCTGGGCGGCGCCCTTGCCGGACCGGCCGACGACTATGTCCGACGCCTGCGGACCGACCCGCAACATGCGTGTCACTTTGCCATCCGCTATCCGGGCGAATCGGAGTTCGAAGCGTCGCTCGACCGAGTGGAGCACGTCGCGGACCACGCACCGGCCCTGGCGGGACGCGTCTCCATCTCGGGTGTGTTCCGCCCGGGCGACGACGGTGCCCAGAGCGCCACGCAAACCCAAGCTTTTGTGTACACCGATGTCATCGCCAGCGGCATCCTCGCCTTCGGCCAACACATCGAACTCCAGTGGGAGACGTCGTAAGGGACTCGACCAGTGAGGACGACTCCTGAAGCCTGTAGCCGACGGCGCGGGCCCGGGGTTATCCTCTGGCGATGGTGCTGCTCGCTCAGCGCTACGAGATGCGGCGGCAGATCGGCGCTGGAGGGATGGGAACGGTCTGGGAGGCTTGGGACGTACGCCTCGATCGTGCCGTTGCCGTAAAGCTCCCAGACCGTGCACTGAGCGCCGAGCCGACCTTTGTGGCCCGGTTCGAGCGAGAAGCCCGCCACGCCGCTCACCTCAATCACCCCAACATCGTGACCATCTTCGATCTCGGGAGCGATGGCGACCACTCGTACCTCGTCATGGAGCTGGTCGCCGGGGAGTCTCTGGCCGAGCTGCTCCGGCGTGAACAGCGGATCGACGAAGCGAGGACGATCGATATCTGTCAGTCGGTCCTGAGCGGACTGGCGGAAGCCCACACCCATCACATCATCCACCGGGACATAAAGCCCTCGAACACCCTCATAAGCCGAGCAGGGTTGGTGAAGATCGCCGACTTCGGCATCGCCCGCTCTCTCGGCGAATCCACCGTGTGGTCCGAAACCGGGGCGGTCGGGACGGTCGGCTATCTGTCGCCCGAGCAGTGCACCGGGGGTGCAGCGACCGAGCGCTCTGATATCTACGCCGTCGGGTGTCTCGCCTACCAGTGCCTGTCCGGCCATCCCCCGTTCAGCGGGGAGACTCCCGTGTCGATCATGTATCAGCACCAGCACGTCGAGCCGGCTCCACTGGGCGAGCGACGGCCACATCTGTCACCCGGGCTCGTGGCCGCGATCGACACGGCGCTACGAAAGTCGCCCGACCACCGTTTTGCGACGGCCCACGAAATGAAAGCGGCCCTGATTTCCGGCTCGACCCGCTCCGCTCAGTGGTGGGCGCCACCGAGTGCCCGTGACACCGCCCGAGTGGTCGAGCGGACATCGCCGCTCCCACGCACACCCCCCGCGAAGGGCGCGCGGCGGGGAAAGCGTTGCGCGCTGGCCTTCGTCGGCGCGCTCCTCATGGCCGTTTCCCTACTTCTCGTCGCCGTGGCCGCCGCAGGGACGGTGGTGGCCACGCCGCATGGAGGCGGACAGTCCGGGCCGGCCTACGCGTCCCTTGCCCGGACGGGGACGGCACCTAGCTGCCCGTCACCACCCACTCGTGCGTCGTGAGCGTGGGCGACCGGTCGTAGGCCAAGAACCGCGCCACGTCTTCCCAGATGAGCTGTTGCGCCTCATCGGAGTCGTACGACCTCGTGAGAGCGTCTTCGACCGTGCGGTAGTGGATCTCCCCGAAGCCGTCCCAGTCTGGTGAGGCGTCGGTGAGCTGCCGGACGAGGTGGTTCTGCACGTAGTGCCAGAAGCCCGGCTGCCGGGCCACCGCCAGCGGCCCGTGGCGCTCGCGCCAGTGCTCGCTGAACGCCTCCTGGGTGAGGTCGGGACGACGGTGCAGGAAGGCGATCATCTTGAAACCGGGTGACTGGGTCCCCGACGGCCACGTGCGGTCGTAGTCCTTCTTCACGATCTCCTCGACGTGGTACGCGCCGACCAGCCTGCTCCCGGCGGGTAGGGGCAGCGACAGCGCCGCGCCGGCCTCGGTGTCCCACAGGGCGATCACCGCGCGCTCCTCCTGATGCTTCAGGAGCTCGGGGCCAAGTGCCTCGAGCTCGCTGTCGGGGAGGCGGACGTCGATTGTGGCCTGGCTGGCGGCGCCGGCGCCGACCAGCTCGGTCACTCGCTTGACGGCATCCGTGGTGAACGCGTCCCTGTCGCCATCGAACGCGACGGTCATGAGCACCTTCATCTGTTCTCCTTTGCTGCTTCGGTGGCGGCGATGCGCAGCTCGCGCTCCCGTGTCGCAAGCGCCTCTCGGAACTCGCCGTGGGTCACGACGTAGCGGTGATCGCCGAGGACGGCATCGATCACACCCGCGGCTGCCTCCTCGGGTGTGGCGAGGAACTGGGCCATGGTCGGGTTGCTCTCGTGCATGGCTGCGAAGTCGCCGTCGCCGGCGATCGGACGTCGCACGTGCGCCGGTTGCGCCGCCTCGCTGGTCTCCAGATGCCGAGACAGCATCCCGGAGGGGAAGATGACCGACACGCCGATTCCGTCCCCGGCGAGCTCGACCCGGAGCGTCTCGGCGAGGCCCCACACGGCGAACTTGCTGGCCTGGTACATCGACATCCGGCTCGCTGGGTCGAGCACCGACGACGACGACGTGAAGGCGAGTCGCCCATGGTCGGCCCGCCGCAGCAACGGAAGGAACGCCCGCGCCACACGTGCCGAGCCGACCACGTTCACATCGAGCAGCCAGCGCCACTCGTCGTCGGTGGCGCGATCGATGGAAGCGAACAGTTGGACACCGACGTTCGAGATCACGAGGTGGGCCAGGCCGAAACGTTCGCCCACGGTCGCGGCCGCCTCATCGACGCTGGCACCGTCGGCCACGTCGACCCTCAGCCCCAACGCCTCGACGCCGTTGGCCGCGGCGAGCGCCGCAGCCTCCGTGGCGGCGCGGTCGCCGTCGACGTCGAGCAGGACCACGCGCATCCCGCGCGCCGCGCACCGCTCGGCAAGGGCGCGGCCGAAGCCGGAGGCTGCGCCGGTGATCACCGCAACATCACTCACTCGTCCACTGATCCCCTCGGTCCGACGTGCTGCTGCTGTTCAACCTAGACCCTATGTCATGAGGTTCCGTATGTCTGAGGTTCGGCGGGGGAGTGGTCGCAGGGTGGTCAGGCCGGCTTGCCGGCGACCCAGAGGCCGCGGCCGACCGCATCGATTCCGTCGGGATCAAAGCGCGCCTCGAGGCCTGCGGCGCGGAACGCCCGGTCGAACTCCGCTTCGGTGAACATGCGGAGTCGATGCCCCTCCACGTAGTGCTCGATCCCGTCGGGTCGGGCCACCAGGTGGTGCATGTCCAGCACGGACACGTCGCCCTCCCGGTCCGAGAGGCACATCCGGGCCACTTTGAGGTCGGGGCGGTCGATGAAGTAGGTGATGACCCCGAAGGACCGATAGGCGTCGGGGCGGAGCCAGGGTTCGATGATCAGCGTCCCCCCGGGCGCCAGGAGCCCGGCCATCTCGCCGATCGCCGTGGTGAGCTCCTCGGCGCCCGCCAGGTAGGCGATGGAACTGTGCAGGCAGAGCATGACGTCGAACGATGCGGCCTGTCCTGCGCCGGGGCGAGCTCCGAGGACCGATCCGAGGGCGAGCATGTCGCCGTGGTACAGCGGGATATCGGGGCCGAGGCGCTCGGCGGCGGCGGCCAGTTGGACCTCGCTCAGATCGAGGCCCGCGACGGACCCGAACTCCCCAGCCAGCAGCTCGAGGTGCCGGCCGGTCCCGCACCCCACGTCCAGCAACGACATCGACTTCGGGTCCCGACCGTCACCGGCTTTCCGGACGAGCTCCAGCACCGTGGCCGCTCCGCCGGCGTAGGGGTGGTGTTCGGCATAGACGGCGTCGTAGACCTGCGCCGATCCGGGGTGGGAGTACGGCTCGGCCATCGGACCTCCTCGGGTCGGGTATGGGCGTCGGACCGGTAGCCTGCCACAGCTGGTCTGCCGCGGCCCTCCCCCGGGACACCGCTCGTCCGGGCCGTCACCGAGCGAGGCACGGCCGTTGGTCGGAGGCCGGATCGGACCGTACACTCTGAGCATGGAAGCGGCGAACGTCGAGTCGGGGGCTCATAGATGAGCTCCTCCACGAAGTGCGACAACCCGATGTGCTCGTGCGATCCGTGCACCTGCACCACCTGCGAATGTGGGGTGGCGAGACTGGGCGACCTCGAACGTCGGGTGATGGAGATCCTTTGGAAGGAGCCGGATCAGGAGTTGACCGGACGCGACGTGGCCGACGTGCTGCCCGAGAGCGCCTACACCACGGTGGCCACCGTGCTCGACCGGCTGGTCCGCAAGGGTTTGGTGCGTCGCCGGATGGACCGGGGCGCGATTCAGTTCGTCGCCATCGGAACCCAGGGGGCCTACACCGCCGTCCTCATGCATGAGGCGCTGAGTGCGGGGGACGACCCCGAGTCTGCGCTCGTCCGCTTCACCGAAACCCTGTCGCCCGCGCAGGCTGCCGTCCTGCGCCGATCCCTCGAGTCGCAATCGCCTTAGAGCAGCCTTAGAGCATCAGCAGGAGCATGAACCCCATGGCGACGCACATGACGACGTGGCCGAGATCCTCGAGCCACGGTGTCGCCAGGCGTGCCCCGATGCCCCCATTCGAACGGGAGCCCCCGGAGGCGCCGTTCGCCCGGGTCCCAGAACCAACGGTCCCACTCAGTGCGTACACCGGAGCGTGGATTCCATGGTGGGAGGCGCCCTTGACGGGCGAGGCAAGCGTGAAGATGGCCGAGGCGAAGAGCGTGACCGCCAGGAGGAACGCCAACCCGGGATCCGCCGTCGATCCTCGCGACATGGACATCGCACCCGATCCGCTGACTGCCTGTGCGGGGAACCAGTACATCACGAGCATGGAGAAGTTCATCACGGCGTAGATCAGAAAATGCGACCGGTGGAGACCCCATCGCCACATCGACTGGACGCTGCGCACCAGGAACCAGAGCAAGAGGACGGCGAAGATGAGCTCCCACATGGCGTCGGGGCCGAAGACCCAGCGAGCCACGAACATGCCGGCCATCGACAGTCCCATGAAGAAGTGGGAGATATCGACGTCCAGACCGAGTGGTCGGCGTGTCGCCACGGAAGAGACCAACAGCACCAGGGAGTACGCGGCGACGACGAGCATCAGGGCGCCGAAGAGGTAGTACAGCCACGAAGGCGTCGTCGTCGCCATGAGGTGTCAGGCTCCCCTCGCCAAGACCGCCCCGCGTGGGGCCAGACCAGTGGCGGGCGACCGAGCGTTGGTCAAGGGCCAGTAAGCCAAGGCCAAGACGATGACCAGCGGTGCCGCATTGGGATCGGTTGCTCCACCGGCCAGGACTCCGCCGACGTCTTGGACGGTGACCCAGATCACGGCGAACACCACGACGGCCAGGACCAGTGTTGCCCGGGCGAATTGGGCGGGGAGGAACACGCCGGCGGCCACGACGAGGCAGACGACGGCCAGCAAGATCGCCATGGCCGTGCCATCGTGGACGAAGAGGGACTCGCTGGCCCGGTCGAGATGCGCGAGCCAGCCTGGTTGGCCGCTGTTCATTGCGGCGACCAGATCGTGCAGGGCCTGCGGCGAGCGTCCCGAACCGACGACCGCCAACAGCGCCAGGACGACCCATACCACGACCCAGATGATCCTGGCCGCCCTCACGCCGATGCGACGGGCGGCGACGAACGGCTGGTCCGAGCCCTCGCTCGGCCAGAGCAGGACGGCGAGCAGGGCGTAGAAGAGCACACCACCGGGGCCACCGCCGAACGGGGTGGCCCGCCCGGTGAGAACGCCCCCCAGCCCTTCGCCGAACCACCAGACGGCGATGGACCAGACGATGGAGAGTCCGAGGGCCGGCTTCAGCGTGCGCGTCCACACGATTCCAAAGCCGATCACGAACTGTATGAGGGCGAAGGACGTGTTGGTCAGCACGGGATGGTGGTCGACGATCGAGGCGTTCCAGGTGATCGTGTGGGCAACCCACCTGGGGTTGCCGCTCGCCGCCCCGCGCAGCATTCCGCTGAACCCGTCGGACCCGTGTGTGAACATGATGGGCTGGATCTGCAGTACCGCGTCCAAGAGCCACACCGTGGCCAGGACCAGCTGGAACGTTCGCTGGAGGTCCCTCGGCGGGCGACCGGGCCCGCGCTCCCACCCCCCGGCGGCGCGAGCCATCGTCATCGTCGCCTGACCGCCTTCGGGTAACTCGGCGATGCTCACTCCACCTCGCGTCTCGAGTCGCTACTACAAGCGGTAGTAGTACTACTACCCGCCGTAGCGCCCGACAACTTCGCCCGGGCGACTCCTCAGGCCTCGCCGACCCCTCACTCCGGACGCGACGAGGGAGGGGCCTCGGCCCCTCCCTCGCCGGGTCGCCCTGGAGCCACCGGTACCAAACCTATGGAGGCAGGATCGCAGTCTGGTCGACGGACAGGTGCGAAGCGGTTGCGCCGTGCGGCAGACGTCAAGGAACGGCGCGAAACGCCCCCGCAACCGCCGTGACGGCCCAGGGACGGTGGTCACCGGTCATCACCATGGTTGGGCGTACCCGTCGCGGGTGGCCCGTTCGGAGACCGGTAGGCGACGCGGCGGTCCGAGGGGACGACGTGGCAACCCGATCGGAACGACGGCCATGGGGCGCACCGACTCGGGGAGGCCCAACAGCGCGGCCAGCTCGTCAGCGAAAAGTGTGGCCAGGGTCGTCATCGCCGAGCCCAGGCCCAAGGCGGTTGCCGCCAGCAACAGATTCTGGGTGGCCGGGAAGACGGAGGCGGGAAGCGTGACCTCGAGTGCTGGCCCCGTCTGGCCGCAGACCACGATGGTCACCGGTGCGGCCTGGGTTCCGCCGGTGGCCCCCCGATCGACGTCGGCCAGCATGGCTTCGGACAGTCGCCCCGCTGAGTGTGCGCGGCCGCCCGTGGTCCAGGCTCGACGTGTCAGCTCGCCCACTTTGGCCAGGAGCTCCGGTTCCTGGACCACGACGAACCGCCAGGGCTGAAGGTTCTCGGCGCTCGGAGCGTGGGTCGCGGCCTCGAGGCAGCGCTCGATCAGCGCCTCGTCGACCGGTTCGGGGCTGAACTCCCGGCAGGCGCGCTGGTGCAACACGACGTCGAAGAACTCCCTGCTGCCCTCCGCATCTCTTTTGATCGCGGCGAGCGTCGCCGGGATGCCCTTCTGGGCGAGTTCGAGCCGGTTGGCGATCTGAGCCTCTGCGTCCGCACCGAAGCGCTCCTCGAACATCTTCGCGCCACCGGGCAGGAACTCCCAGGACTCGGTCAGCCGTGTCCCCCCGGCCAGCGGGGTGAAGCGGTAGCCCCAGCGCGTCCAGGAGCCGTTGACCACGAAGGCGAACTCACGACCTCGGTCGGCGGCGACGATCTCCGATCGCGTCTCCCAGGTTCGATCGGGTAGCTCGTTCCTCCCGGTGAACCAGGCACCTACCTCGGGCCCAGCTCCCTCGTCCCACCAGCACTCCTTGCAGACGGGACTCCACGCCCCCATGCGGGTGATGTCGGAAACCAGGTCGTAGAGGTCGTCCGGGGTGCGCGCGATGAAGATCGACTCGGAGTGCTTGAGGATGGCCATCGTCCGAGTCTGCCCGCTCGTTCCCGTGTGGGCCACACCTCGGCCCTGTCGGTCATCCCGATCGGATGCCCGCGGACCCTCTGACACCAATTGTGGGCCGGGGGCGGCTGTGGGGGAGCACCGGACCGCGACACCCTCCCAGTCGACGGATAGGCTGCGTCATCTTGTCCGGAGGGGGTAGGCGCAATGGAGCAAACGGTCAGCGAGGTCACGTCGTCGCTCGCCGCGCCGGGTCAAGGACGCTGAGGCCGGGTTGATGCGTCAGGCCCTCAGCGATATCGCCGTCGTCGAGGTCGGAACCGGGGTGGCAGCCACCTGGTGCGGCAAGGTGTTTGCGGACCTCGGGGCAGAGGTCGTCAAGCTGGAGCCGCCGGAGGGCGACCCAATGCGCGCCGACTGGGGGGCCTTCGCCAACCTGAACACCAACAAGGGCAGCCTCGTGCTCGGGCGCTCCGGCGACTCCTCCGGCGAGCTGCGGCGGGTGCTCCACGAGGCCGACCTCATCGTGGAGGCCCCCGGACTGGGCGCGCTGGCCGACTGGGGCATCGACCGCCGAGAGTTGCTGGAGGAGTGCCCACGGCTCTGTATCGCCTCTCTCAGCGGTTTTGGCGCAACCGGGCCCTACGCCGGCTTCGCCTGGAGCGACCTCGTCGTGCAGGCATTCACCGGAGTGCTCCTCGCTGACCCCCTCGGCCCCGTGAAGCTGCCGACGGCGGTGGGTGAGTGCGCCATCGGCCACACCGCCGCCATGGGCGCCCTGGCTGCCGTCCTGCGGGCCCGTGCCACGGGGGCCGGTGCGTTCGTCGACTGTGCCGCCACGGAGGCGTTGGCGACCAACCCGACCAAGATGTCGCTCCATCTCGGATGGGAGTACCGGGACCGTGAACTTTCCGCGCAGATGATGCCCGAGCGCAGCGCAACCGTGCTTCCGCTGGGTGTCTTGCCCTGCGCCGACGGCAACGTGGCCATGATGATGACCCCCCAGCAGCTCGGCGAGATGCTCGAGGTACTGGACAACGACGAGCTGCGCGCCTTCTTCGCCCGGCCCGACGCGTTCGTGCGGCCAGAGGCGCGGGAGGTCCTCGACGGGGTGCTCTACCCGTGGCTGCTGGCGCGCACGCGGCAGGAGATCACCGACGCTGCGCAGGCTGCGGGCTGGCCAGTCACTCCGGTGAACCTCCCCGGCGAGATGCTCACCGCCGATCATCTGCACCAGCGGGGGTTCTGGATTCACGCGGTCGATCCCGACAACGGACCGTTCCTGCTCGCCGGGGCGCCCTACCGGTTGACCGAGGGCGGATGGAAGCTTCGCCGCGTCGCCCCGAGGCTCGGGCAGTCGGATTCGCCCACGGGGGCAGCGGGTGGCCGGCAGGCGCCGGCCGCACCGGCGGCGGCGCGCCAGCCGGACGTGCCGCCCCTCACCGGAGTTCGTGTCCTGGACCTGACCGTCGTGTGGTCGGGGCCCTTGCTGACCATGCACCTGGCCGACCTCGGGGCCGAGGTGATCAGGGTGGAGAACCCGCACGTCTTCCCGCCGACCACCAAGGGCTACGCCCCCCGTCCGGACGCCCAGATGCTCCTCAGCCTCCTCCTTGGCGGGTACGGGTCGCTCGCTCCGGGACGTCCGGATCGGCCCTACAACCGGCACTCCATGAACAACTCGGTGTCGCGCGGCAAACGGTCGTGCACACTCGACCTGCGCGACCCGAAGCAGCGGGAGCTCTTCTTCGGTCTGGTGGCCCAGTCGGACGTCTTCGTGGAGAACCTCAAGTCCACCACGCTCCACAAGATGGGTATCACCGAGGACCAGCTGCTCGACGTGAACCCGCGTATGGTCGTCGTGCGCATTCCGCCGGCCGGCCTCTCCGGCGACTGGGCGCATTACACGGGGTTCGGCGGGCAGTTCGACGGCCTCACCAGCTTCGCGTCGCTCTGCGGCCACCGTGACACGGAGCTTTCCGAGACTCCGACCACCCAGTACATGGACAGCGTCACGGGACCGGCCGGGGTCTTCGCCATCCTCGCCGCACTGCACTACCGCGCTGCGACCGGCCGCGGGCAGGTCATTGAGCTGGCCCAGAGCGAGAACGTCCTCACCGAGCTCGGTGACGTCTTCTTGAACCTCCAGCGTGGCGAGGAGCCCAGGCGGGTCGGCAACCGTGACCCTCATCGCGCGCCGCAGGGTCTCTATGCCTGTGCCGATGGGTCCCTGCTCGCCCTCACGGTGGTCGACGACGAGGCCTGGCGGAGACTCACCGACGTCCTCGGGCGCTGCGACCTGGCGGAGGACGAACGGTTGCGCGAGGCCGCCGGACGCAGGGCGGCCCACGACGAGATCGACGAAGCCATCCTCGCCTGGACCGGCACCGTGACGGCGTACGAGGCGTTCGGGGCACTCCAGCGGGCCGGCGTCGCGGCCGCCCCCTACCTCGACGAAGCCTCCTTCAGCACGGACCCGCAGGTCGAAGCCCGTGAGTGGATCCGTCCGCTACCGAGCACCGATGTGGGTGACTTCGGGCACCTCGGCCATGCCTTCCGGGGGATTCCCCTGGCATGGGAGCGCGGTGCCCCGCTGCTCGGTCAGGACAACGAGTACGTCTTCAAGGACATCCTCGGCCTGAGCGACGACGAGTACCAGCGACTGGTCGCCGAGCGGATCGCCACCGAGGACTACCTCGATCCGGCCGGGAACCCCTACTAGGACCCACGCCGATCAGATCGCGGACAGAAGGGCGCGGTCACGCACGACTGAGCTCGATGGCGCGCCGCACGAGCATCGCGAACCCCTCGGGATCGGAGCGGTGGGCGTGGTGACCGGCGCCGGGCAGCGTGACGAACTCGACCGAAGGCAGCCGGCGCGCGAGATACCCGGTCACCGCGGGCATCACGGCTGCGTCGCTCACGCCATAGACGACGGGACACCGTACGGCGGCGAGCTCGTACGGTGCTCCCTGGCGAACCGACCGCTCCTCGGCGAGGAAGACTGCCGCGTCCGAACGACGGCGCTCGCGCTCCTCGCCCCTCATCTCGTCGTACCGCCCGCCGAACATCAGACGCAGTGCCGCAGCCTCTGGATCCTCGCTGGCAAAGACGCCCAGCATCACCCGGTCGTCCCAACCCGGTGCCCACGCCACGCTGGACTCGTAGGCCACCACCGCCCTCACCGACTCGGGGGCTCGGGCCGCGACGCCCATGGCAATGACGCCGCCGAAGGAGTGCCCGACCACGACGGCCCGCCGTCCGTCGAGGACGGTCAGGACATCGGCGATGTGGGTGTCGATGCCGACCATGGTACCCGGGGTGTTCGCCGCCGGCCCATAGCCGCGGCGGTCCCACCACAGCATGGTGCACTCGGAAACGAGCGCGTCGGCGACGCCGGCGAACGAGCGGCCCCTGTCCAGCACGCCATGGACGAATGCCACCAGGACGTCTCCGGACCCCGCTTCGGTGACATTCAGTTCCACCGTGGTGAACCCACTGTGTGCGCTGGCTGACACCCGTTGCGCTGGTTCCCGCCCAACGTCTCCCACGGTCAATCGGCTTCGCCGGTGAGCGCAACCCGGGCCTGACCAACGGCGAGTCGTACGCCGGTCTGCTCTTCGGTCCACAGTTCGAGCGTCAGCACCCTCGTCGCGCCATCGCTGCGCACATCACTGACGGTCCCGCGCGCCGTGACGACCTGGCCCTTGACGTTCGCGGCACGGAATTGGCAGGAGAGTTCGAGCACTTCCCCCTCGTCACCCACCCACTGCCGGAGAAGGTTGTGCAGGTAGGAGAATTGGAGGTTGCCCATGCCGAAGGCGCTCGCGTACCCGGCAGCCCGTCCGGCTTCGTCGTCCATGTGAATCGGCACGAACTCGTAGTTGACCGCGGCGTAACGGTTCCAGTGGTCCAAGTCGGGGGCCCTGCGAAAGTGCGGGAGCTCGTCACCGACGGCCGCGTCGTGAGGGGATCCGGTCAATAGCGTATGGAGGTCATTTGGCTGCGCACGACAAGGGCTCCGATCTGATTCGTCCAGGTGTCCTCGGTCACGGTGAACAACATCGGGCCCAACCGGCCCGTCTTCTCGGTGTACCCGGCGAGCCTGCTGACCGCCGTGATCACATCCCCTGGTCGGATGCGCGCCCCGTATGCGGCTGCTCGGCCGCCGTTCAGTTCGAACGTGAGCCCCGGGCCCTCGACACCGAGCATCCGCTCTATCCGTTCGGCGTCATCGGTCACCGGCACGATGTCGGACTCGGCGGGCATCCAGGCGAAGGGGTTGAACTCTTGGGGGGCGACGATTCCCCCGTGACGGGTACCGGCGGCGTAGTCGGCATCCCAGAAGAGCCGGGGAGGTGGATCGGGCCAGTACACGGCGATCGCCCATCGGCGAATATCCGACTCGGCCACCGGGAAGGACTTCCGGCGGCTGATCGTACGCCCCACGGCTCCGGCCATACCGGCGCTGATGAAGCTGGTCATCGGAGTCGGAGGGCCCGGTTCATCGCTCGGGAATGGTAGCGGTCGTCCTGGTCGGGTGTGTGCGCCCGTCCGACGCGCGGCGTGGGCGAGGGGCGCACCAGGCGGCCGGGGCCAGCCGACGGCGCGATGAGCTGGAATAGGCTGGCCCTCAAATGACTCTTGACGGGCCGCCGCTCACCCCAGCTGCGGTCGATGCGACGGGGGTCGGAGCAGAACCGGTGGCGATCGCTCCAGCGGCGCGCTCCAAAGAGCGGCGTATCCCGACGGGCTGGCGGCAGGTGGCACTGGTGGGCAGCCTGTCCATCTTCGGGCCACTGTGCCTGGACATTTACGTGCCGGCCCTGCCCAGCATCAGCCGCAACCTGCACGCCAGCGCATCAGCGGTCCAGCTCACCTTCACCTCGTGCATCATCGGGATCGCCGTCGGCCAACTGGTGCTCGGACCGGTGAGCGACCGCGTGGGGAGGCGGCTACCGCTTCTGGGCGGGCTCGCCGCATTCGTGCTGTCGTCGGTGGCATGCGCCTTCGCGCCGAACGTCTACTTCCTGGCCCTGTTCAGGATGGTCCAGGGACTCGGTGGTGCCGCCGGCATGGGGATGTCGCGGTCGATCGCCAGAGACCTCCACTCCGGCCTGGCTCTGGTGAAATTCTTCTCGGCGCTGACCGTCGTGACGGGCCTGGGTCCCCTCATCGCTCCTCAGATCGGCAGCGCCATCCTGACCTTCACCTCCTGGCGAGGCATCTTCATCGGCTTGGCCATCTTGGGCGCGGTCCTCCTCTGGTCGGCGTGGCTGCGGGTTCCCGAGACACTGCCCGAGCAGTACCGATCCCACGGCAGCGTGTGGTCCACTCCTGGCTCGTTCGTCCGCATCGGTCGCGACCGTGTGTTCTTGAGCCTGGCGCTGACGTACGGGTTCGGCATGGCCGGCGTCTTCGTCTACGCCGCCGGATCGTCGTTCGTGCTGCAGAACGTCTACGGGTTGTCCCCACAGGTCTACGCCGCCGTGTTCGCCGCCGGCGGGTGCGGCTGGATCCTCGGCGCCCAAGTCAACGGCCGCCTGGTGGGCCGCTTCCGCGCCGGGGCGCTCCTGACTGCCGGTTGCGTGATCATGATCGGGTCCGCCGGGGTACTCCTCGCCATCGTCGCCACCGGCTTCGGCGGCCTGACGGGCTACATCGCGTCGATGCTGTGCTTCTTGTTCGGCTCGGGGTTCCTCGGGCCCAACGCCATGGCGCTGGCCCTGCAGCGGTACCCTGACGCGGCGGGGACGGCGGCGGCGCTCATTGGGGCCATACAGTTCGGGTTGGGTGGATTGGCCGCGCCGCTGGCGGGCATCGGCGGAGAGGCGGACGCGTATCCCATGGTCTTCTTGATGATCGCCATGCCCTCGGTCGCCCTGCTCATGCGCCTTCTGGCGACGCGCGGTCCGGCGGCACCCACCGTGGCCGCGGCGCCGCGCGACGCAGCTGTGTGAGCATCCCGAGGGGCGTCAGGCCGCGCGGAGTACCCGGGTCGAGCGACGGGGGAGCAGTGTCGCCCCGCCGAGTGCGACCACGCCGACCGGCCACAGTTCCCAAAGCCCGGCGAGGGCCTGGACCAGCGTGGCGGCGAAGATCACGGCCGCGGCGACGGCCAGGAGTCCGAGGCGCGGCGGCGTGCCGGCGGCGCGCCGGCTGCTGGCGGCCGGGGTGCGGGTGGGCAAATCCGCAACCAGGGTGCCGATCTCGTGGAGGTGGCGACTCCGGAGCACCGCGTCAATACGCTGCACGCCTTCCTCCATACTCAGGCGACCCTCTCCGATCGCATCCGACACAAGGCTGGCGGCCTCGTCCCGCTCCCGGTCGGACGCGAGCACCGGCCGTGCAGGGTGCAGGGCCTGAGGTGACGCGGGCCGGGCCTGGCGGTCGGCCAGCAGGGTCCTGGCTCTGTTCGCACCCTCACGTCCCGCCGCGAGAACGACGGCCAAAACGGTGACGATCAGGAGCGGGAGGACCAGCCCCCACAACGATGCGGGGCCGCCGGCCAGGTAGTGGTGCCAGGGATGCTGGGCGTACCCCGAGTGCTGGCTACCCGGCACTGGGTCTTCCCGTCAACGTTGTCCCGATGCGATCGCGACCACGCTCCGAGCATAGGTCCACGGCACATGTGGCGCACGCGGCGCACCGTCGCCAGAGCGCCGGCCGCGGACGGGCTCTACGCTGGCTCGTACGACTCGGCCACCGGGCTCTGTCGGGCTTCGACGTATCGACGAGGAGACACCATGGTGTGGGATTTCAGGACCGAGCCCGAGTTCCAAGAGAAGCTCGACTGGACGAACTCGTTCGTCCGGAACGAGATCGAGCCGCTCGACGTGCTGTTCGGGCACCTCACCTATCAGAGGATTCACGAGCCCCTGAAGACGATCATCGATCAGCTCAAGGACGAGGTGCGAGCGCAGGACCTGTGGGCTGCCCATCTCGACCCGGAGCTGGGCGGTAAGGGGTACGGGCAACTCAAGCTGGCGTTGCTCAACGAGATCCTCGGGCGATCCCCCTGGGCACCGATCGTGTTCGGAACGCAAGCGCCCGATACCGGCAACGCCGAGATCATCGCGGCCTACGGAACTCCGGAGCAGAAGGAGCGGTGGCTACAGCCGCTGCTCAACGGCGAGGTGTTCTCGTGCTACTCCATGACCGAGCCCCAGGGAGGATCGGATCCCACCCTCTTCACGACGCGGGCACTGCGCGACGGCGACGAGTGGGTGATCAACGGCGAGAAGTTCTTCTCCTCCAACCTGCGCGACGCCTCGTTCCTCATCGTGATGGCCGTGACCAACCCCGACGTGAGCCCCTATCGCGGCATGTCCATGTTCCTGGTCCCCTCGGACACGCCCGGCCTACAGGTGTTGTGCAACATCGGCCTTGGCGACGAGGACTTCGGCGAAGGGATGCACGCACACGTTCGCTACGACAACGTGCGGGTGCCGGCCGACAACCTCCTCGGTGGAGAGGGCGAGGGCTTCGCAGTGGCGCAGCGACGTCTCGGAGGTGGCCGCATCCATCACGCCATGCGCTCGGTGGCCGGGGCGCAGAAGGCCTTCGACATGATGTGCGAGCGGGCGCTGTCCCGATTCACCCAGGGGAGCCTGCTGGCAGAGAAGCAGATGGTCCAGGAGATGATCGCCGAGTCGTGGATACAGATCCAGGAGTTCCGCCTGCTCGTTCTCTACACGGCATGGCTGATCGACCAGTCGAGTACGGCCGAGGTGCGACAGTACGTCTCGGCCTGCAAGGTCCGGGCCGCCGAGGTGCTCCACGACGTGGGCACCCGCACGCAACACATCCACGGCGCCCTGGGCGTATCGAACCTCATGAGCCAGTCGAGCCTGGGTGCGACGATGGGTCTGGTGGACGGCGTGTCCGAGGTGCACAAGGTCACCATCGCCCGACGTGTGCTCAAGTCATACCAGCCCTCTCCGGACATGTGGCCCACGCAGTTCAGGCCGCGTGTCATCGTCAATGCCCGCCGCCGGTTCGAGTCGATGCTTGACGAACGCGTGCCGGATCCCGACATTCGCCACGACTTTGGCAAGCTGCTGGAGGACTCCAAGGGCCGCGACGAGGCGGTCAAGGCGATGGAGGCGTACCTCGACGCGACGATCGGCAATCTCTGAGCCTCTCTGACGCGTCCGAGCGCCGCCTCCGGAGTGGCGGTCTCGGGCCATTCGTGACGTTCATCGAAACGGAGCGGCCCAACGGGGTGGTGGCGAGGTGGGAGTCGCGTCGCCACCGCAAGCGCGGCAGCCGCGGCGCCGCGCCGCGTGGAAGCTGGTGGTGCCCACGGGCCCGCGGCTGGTGGATCGGGATCCTTTTCGCGGTGGGTTCAGCGCTGTTCGCGCTCGGCGCCGTCCCCGGGTATGCCGGAATGGTCGGCGACCGTGCCGACTCCGTGACGTTCTTCGTGGGCTCTCTCTTCTTTACCTCCGCCGGCTTTCTCCAATATCGCGAGTCAGTGGACTCCGGCGTGCCGGGGGGCGCTCGCGGATGGGGGCGAGTCTTCGTCGTTCGGCCCCGGCAGATCGACTGGTGGGCCAGTGGTGTCCAGCTGATCGGCACGGTGTTCTTCAATGTGAGCACCGCCAACGCCGTGCGTGTCGACCTCAGCACCTCCACGGCCCTGCATCACATCTGGAGACCCGATGCGCTGGGTTCGGTGTGCTTCCTGGTGGCGAGCGGCCTGGCCTGGTTCGAGGTGTGCCACGGCTGGGGATCGTGGTCGCCACGGGATCTCTCATGGTGGATCACCCTGCTGAACCTGGTCGGCTCGGTGGCCTTCGGGATCTCGGCGGTAGCCTCCTACATCGTGCCGTCGACGGGGCAGCTACGGAACGTGGAGCTGACGAACCTCGGCACCTTTGTGGGGGCACTGTGCTTCTTGGCGGGCGCCATCCTTCTCCTGCCCGAGCGCACCGCGGCGTCGCGTGCCTCATGATCCGTGGCCGACTCTTCCCTGGCTCCTCTGCCCCCGTGCGCGGGGAGCACGTGGAGGGACTCGCCCGGGTGGGCAACGTGGTCATTGAGCAGATTCTCGACGGAGTGGTCGACGAGCCGGTCGACTACGACCAGGACCATGATGAGTGGGTCGTGCTGCTCGAAGGTGCGGCCGAGCTCGAAGTGAACGGCGAGACTCTCCGGTTGGAACAGGGCGACTGGGTCCTGCTGCCCCGGCAGACACCTCATCGACTGATGCGGACCACGGAGGGGACGAGCTGGCTCGCCGTCCGTGTCGGCGTGGGGTTGGGCCGTCCGCCGTCGCTGGCCTAGGCTGGCGCCCTTTCTAGGGGATGGGGAGAGATGGCCGAAGAATCAGCGCTCATTGAGGAGCTACGGGAACGAACCCAACGCGCCTCGCAGTCCTGGCGACCAGGGGCCACGGTGACCTCAGTGGAGCCGCTGACGGGCGGCTCCTCGAGCCTCACCTTCACGATCCGCTTCGAGGGCGTCCCCGAGTCCGACGAGGTCGTCGTGCTGAAGGTGGCACCGCCCGGGCTCCCCCCGGTGCGTAACCGCGACGTGCTGCATCAGGGTACGTTGATGCGGGCCCTGGCCGGGCGCGACGGCGTCACGGTCCCCGAGGTCCTCTTCGAGGACGCCGGCGACCCGCCCGAGATCTCGCCCTTCCTCGCCATGAACCTGGTGCCCGGCGAGTGCCTCGAACCGATCCTGCAGGCCAGTCCGGACCCGGCCCGCTTCGGCGAGTTCCGCTCTCGGGCCTTCGATGCCGCCCGCATGCTCGCCGCTATGCACCGCCTCGAGCCGGCCACGATCGGCCTCGGCCAACAACCCGTCGTCTCCATCAAGGCCGAGATCGACCGTTGGGTACGCGCCTACGAGACGTCGCCACCCCACCTCCAGTTCAACTACACGGAGGTCGCCGACGCCCTCCGCGCGTCCATCCCCGAGGAGGTACGCCCGGTCGTCAACCATGGTGACTACCGCCTCGGCAACACCCTCTGCCTCGACGGCCACCTCAACGCCATCATCGACTGGGAGATCTGGTCCGTCGGCGACCCGAGGGTCGACCTGACCTGGCTGACCTTCTTCTGCGACGACTCCGGTCACCCGAGCAAGGCCAGCGACGCACCCTCGGGAATGCCCAGCAGCGCCGAACTGCGCGCCTCCTACGTGGACGCGGGCGGCGAGGCCTATCCCGACCTGGACTGGTTCTACGCGCTGACCTACTTCAAGGAGGCGTCGCTCACCTCGCTGCTGGTCAAACGGGCCGAGAGGGGCAGCGACCCCGTGCTGGCCGAGAGGTTGACCAGGTTCATCCCGAGCCTGGGCCACCTGCTGGACATGGCCACCGCGAAGCTCTCCGCCTGAGGGATCATTCGTCGTCGTCCGCCTCCACGACGATGACGTCCTCCTCGACGGCGTGCAGCTCGCCGTCCTCGCCCACCACGGAGACGATCTCGTCCACGACGACGTCGCCGTCCTTCGTCACCACGGCGATCGTCTCGTCGATGGCGACGATGTTCCCGTCACCGTCTACGGCGGCGACCACGTCATCGACCACCACGTTGCCGTCGTCGTCTACCTCCTCGGTCTCGACCTCCACCAGATCGAGCTCGTCCTCCGTCGAATCGTCGGGTGCACTCATCCTGACTCCTTCTGCGGTGTTCATCGGGCCGCGCTCAGATCATGGCATTTCCCCGGCGGAACGACGATCGTCCCGGGACAGCGCCTCCGAGCGGCACCGTGCCCGCTGCCACCGGTCGTATACACTCGGCGGGGACGGACCATGGTCCGCAGTCGGCCGACGGGAGGGGACCTATCGCCGTGGTGGTGGCCGAGGGGACACGGATCAGACGCCCGAGAGCGGGTACCACCACCCGTGTATGACGTCCTGGCGGGCGTCAAGGTCGTCGAGGTGGCGGCATGGCTGTTCGCGCCGTCGTGTGGTGCCGTGCTCGCCGACTGGGGCGCCGACGTCATAAAGGTCGAGATGCCCACCAACGGAGGCGATCCCTACCGCGGGTTCTTCCACACCGGCGCGGTGAGCCCGACCATTGAGCTGGCCAACCGGGGCAAGCGCAGCGTGGCGGTCGATCTTTCGACCACCGCCGGCCACGACGTGCTGCTGCGGCTCGTCGCCGACGCCGACGTCTTCGTGACCAGCCTCTTGCCGGCAAGCAGGTCCCGCCTCGGTGTCGACCTGGACGACATCCGGGGAGCCAACCCGTCGGTGATCTATGTGCGGGCCAGCGGCTACGGGCCTCGTGGGGCCGACGCGGAGACCCCGGGCTACGACGCCGCCGTGGTGTGGGCGCGCTCCGGATTCGCCGCCTTCCTGACCCCCTCGGACGCGCCGCAGCCGACACCACAGCCGGGTGGGATCGGCGACTGCGTCGGGGGCCTGGGGGGCGCGGGAGCCGTGGCGGCCGCCCTCTACAAGCGGGCGGCCACGGGGCGCCCGTCGGAGGTGGACATCTCACTGCTGGCCAGCGGCATGTGGATGAACGCCACCATCCTCATGCTCGAAGGCAACGCTGGCCCCGAGGGGAACCCCATGCGCTGGCCCGACCGTCGAGACGTCCGCAACCCGCTCTCGAACGGCTACAAGACCAAGGACGGCCGCTGGCTCTCCATGGTGGTGATCCAGCCGGACCCGCACTGGACCAGCTTCTGCGCCCACATCGGTCGTCCCGAGCTGGCCGGTGACCGACGCTTTGCCGACTTCGAGGCCCGCATGGTGCGCAACACAGAGCTCATCGCCATCCTCGACGAGGTGTTCGCCTCCGCCACCATCGATGAGTGGCGTGAGCGACTACGGGGCTTCAGCGGCGTCTGGGCCGTGAACCAGACACCTGCCGAGGTGGTGCGCGACCCCCAGGTACGCGACAACGGCTACCTGGTCGCCGGCGCAGAGCCCGGGCCGCCGCTGTGGGCCGTCACCTCCCCGGCACAGTTCGACGGGCAGGCGCCGACTTCTGTGC